>Ga0255769_10000635_pt1 | contig 41695 bp, 6 predicted proteins | sample 041ome_9_FD_179637 | JGI IMG/M metagenome (GOLD analysis project Ga0255769, IMG submission 179637) | Coastal salt marsh microbial communities from the Groves Creek Marsh, Skidaway Island, Georgia - 041413US metaG (version 2) | ecosystem: Environmental > Aquatic > Marine > Intertidal zone > Salt...
CGCGGGGCGGGGCGCGGGACGTGGGGGGCCCGCAAAGCGAGCGGGAGAAGCGCGGAGAGACGGAAAAGGAGACGCGCGCGAATGGCTTCGGACGAGATCGAAGGCGCGAGGAAGACGGTTCTTCGGACGATGTCAGATGGGTGGACGCGATCGGCGGAAAGCGAAGCGCGGTGACTGACGAACGGCGCGACGCGCGCGAACGAACAGAGCGTGCCGCGGTGCACGCCGTGCTGTAGCTCTAGGCAAATAGACGTCTTCACGGCGCCGCGAGACGCGAATGACGGTACGAAATTGGATTTAGGGGAGACGGTGAGGAAGTTAGAGCAATTACACGTCAAGGCGAAGCGCGCGGATGAGGCTGGGGTGCCGAATAGGGTGCTGGTGTACTGCATGAGCGGGCACTCGCGCGCGCCGAGCGTCGCCGTGGCGTATCTGATGTATAGCGAGCGGAGGAAATTGGAGGACGCGATGCGGGCGCTGGAGCGCCGATACCCGCGCGGACACAAGGGCATTAAGCTCAAACCGAGCGATTTAGCAACTTTGGAGGCGTTTGAGAGGGAACTTTACCCGAACGAATGATTCTTTTACGCGCGCCCGACGCCCTCGTCCGCAGGGGGGGCGAGCGGCGAAGTCGCGCTCGCGCCGCTCTTCGCGTCTGTTTGAACAAAACCTCGGCCGAGCGGCGTCGAACCGCGCGCGCGCCCTGGACGTCGACGAATGATCCACCGACTATTAACCACCATTAACACTTACACGTCGCGCGCGGGCCCTCGCGCCGCCGCGAGGCGCCGCCGCGTTGCAATTCGACTTTCAACTTTGGCTTCGCCTCGGCTTCACTTCGCGCCTCGCGAGGTCCCACCGCGCCGATGTTTCGCCGTCTCGCGCGCGCGTGCGCCGCCGCGAGCGCGCGATGCGCGTCGTCGTCGTCGTCGTCGTCGTCGTCGACCGCGTGTTTCGCCTCGACCGCCCTCCCGCGCGCGTCGGCGTCGCGTCCCCGGGACGCCGCGCCGCGCGCGTCCCAGAAACCTGCCCAGCTTTACGTCGCTCGCGGCGTCTCCGCGTCGCCGCGGATCGCGCACGGCGCGGACAAAAAGACGAAACTCACGCCCGAGAACTCGATCGAGGTGACGTTCGTCGAGCGCGACGGTGAGCGACGCGCGGTGCGCGGATTGATTGGCGAGAACCTGCTGGAGACGGCGCACCGGCACGACGTCGAGCTCGAGGGCGCGTGCGAGGGCTCGCTCGCGTGTTCCACGTGCCACGTCGTGTTCGAGGACGAAAAAGTGTTCGAGACGCTGCCGGAGGCGTGCGACGACGAGAACGACATGTTAGATTTGGCGTACGGGTTGACGGCGACGTCGAGGTTGGGGTGTCAGGTGACGCTGGAGCGCGGAGCGTTGGAGGGATGCGTCGTGATTTTACCGCGCGCGACGCGGAATTTCGCGGTGGACGGGTTCGTGCCGAAACCGCACTGAGCGCGGGCGTCGGACGGTGGTAGTTGTCTAGGGTTGATTGTCATTTGATTTCATTCGTTTCTCGCTCGTCTCGCGCGTCGCGTCAGTCGAAATAATCCTCCAAGTCGAGCTCGGGATCGAGTAAACTCGGACCGAAACGCGATAGATCGACGCCGTCTAAGATTAGGTTTTCGAAAGTTTCCTCGAGATCGGTGTCGCCGACGAGCACGGCGCCCATCATGCGACCGCGGACGAGGAGCACGCGCACGTACGTCGCGTCGGCGAGCGACTCGCGCTGGTACGTCGTCACCTCGTTCGCCGGGACGTCGTCGAGCTTCTGGGCGTTGTACAGCCCGAGCAAGATGACTTTGAGACCGAAAAACCTGGTGACGTGGGTAAAGATTTCGAAATTGAATCCGAGGGCGTCGGCGTCGCAGACGCCCGCGGCGACTTTCGCGGCGAAGGCGCCTGTTTGCGCCGCCTGGCTCCACAGTCGCATTTGAAACCACGGCGTCTCGGGGTTCGACGCGCGCGCCGACATCGTGCACGCGTCGCCGACGGCAAATATTGAGTCGCCGTACGGTCCTACGGTGCGCATGCACGCATCGACGAGTATACCGCCGTCTGCTTTCGACCTCGGCGCGGCGACTTCGTCGAGCCAATCGCATCTCGGCTCGACGCCCGCGGCGGCGACGACGGCGTCCACCTCGATCGTCGTCCCATCGCTCAGCGTCAATACGTTGACGCCGGTGTTTGCGTCTTTACGCGCTTCGCGTATGCACACATTTTTCAGCACGCGAAGCTTCATGCGGCTGAGAGGCGCGCGCGCGTCGTTCGCCGCGCTCTTCGCTCTAAATCTGTCGAGCCAATCCGGACCGGCGGCGGCGCCTGATTCGCGCCCTCGCGCGCGCTTCTTCGTCGATCGTCCGGCACCGCGTTCGGGCGTCGGTGAGTCCCAGTCCACGTCCGCGCCGTCGTCGTCTTTCGCCTCGCCGTCTCGCCGTCTCGCGTCGAGCGCGCGCAGCAAGAAATCCGCGGCGTCGACGTCGAAAAAGGCGTCGCCGACTTCGCCGTGTTTCACCAACCACACCAATTCGCACGCCTCCAACCCTCGCGCGCGCAAACCTCGCACACAGAGCGCGTCGACGAGCTCGAGCGCGATCCCTCCGTTCCCCGCGATCGCGATCCGTTTCGTCTTTGAATCCGAATCCGCGCTCGCCGTCGCCGTCATCGAGCTCAACCGTCTCGCCAGCGCGTCCGCGCTCTCCACGTCTCGCACCTCGTGCGCGTCGACCGCTCCATCGCTCGCCTCCGGCAGCGGACATCGCGGCGTCGCCCCCGTGGCGACGCACAGCGCGCCGTACCGCACGCGCGCGCCGTCGTCCAGCGTCAACGTCTTCGACTCGGCGTCGCACGCCGCGACGCTCGCCGTCGCCGTCCGCGCCCCCAGCGCCTCCAGCGCCCCCAGCGCGCTCTCCCGCGCGCCGTACACCGACGCCCGCCGCGTCACGCGCTCCACGCGCTCGACCGTCTTCGCGCATCCGCCGCGATCGAGCAGCAGCAGCCTCGCGCCGCGCGCGCCGTCGCCGTCGCCGTCGCCGTCGCCGTCGCCGTCGCCACCCCGCGCCGTCGTCTCCAGGTACGTCCGCGCGAACGACGTCCCCGCCGCGCCCGCGCCGCACACGACGACGTCGAACGACGCCCCGTCCGCGACGCGCGTCGCGCGCGTCGTCGTCGCTCTCGCGCCGTCGCGACACGGCGCGCAGAATTCCGCGCGCGTCGTCGTCTCTCTCGCGCTCGCGCGCCGCGCGCGGCACGCGCCGCACATGCGAAACGCCGCGGAGGACCGCGCGCGTCGCCGTCGCGTCGCGCCGCGCGTCGACGCGTCCGCGCGGCGCGGCGTCGCGCTCTGACGATTCGATTCGTCGAAGCGAATCGTCACACCGCGACCGACGACGCGCGCGCGCGCGATGCGCGTCTCTCTCGCGCGCGACGCGACGCGCGCGACGTTCGCGCGCGCGGACGCGGCGCGCGCGACGGCGCGCCGCGCGACGGCGCGCCGCGCGACGCGATCTTCGCGAGGAACGCTATCCACGGCGCGCGGCGCGATCGACGCCGGGACGCGCGCGCGCGTCGGACGAGGCGCCGGCGCGCGCGAAAAAAAGGCGGACGTCCCGGACGTGGTCCGCGAGACGACGCACGCGCTCGCGGGGGGGCACGCGGTGCGAGTGGAGACGCGGACGCGCGCGAACGGGACGACGACGGCGACGCTGCGGGCGGCGGACGACGCGCTCCTGGAGCGGTGCGCGAGAGGCGAGGTCGAACTGCACTGGGCGACGCGGGCGGTCGATGGCGATGGGTCGTGGGCGAAGGCGCCGCGCGGGCTGGAGGCGAGGACGGGGAGTAGGGATTTCGGGGACGGGATCGCGTCGAGGAGCGCGTTCGACGCGAGCGGGACGCTGACGTTGGAGATGGATTGCTCGAACGCGAGCGAAGGGGACGTCGAGGGGTTGAGAAACGTTGGGTCGATCGTCGGGATCGTCGTGTGCGGAGAGTTTTGGGCGCACGCGGAGGACGGGGACGTGGAGATGAGGGTGAGAGAATCCGCGGCGGGCGGCGGCGGCGGCGCGGCGGGCGCGGAATCGTTGGCGCGACGCGCCGCCGAGCACGAGGGTGGGAGCGTGAACTTGTTCACGCGATTTTGCATGGTTGACGACGCCCTGGACGCCGCGTTGGCGATCGGGCCCGAGGGTGCGGCGCTCGTCTACGCGTGGTTGCGCCTGAGCTCGCTGCGCCAGTTGCACTGGTACGCCGGGAACAATTACCAGGGCAAGGACATGGCGAGCAAGCAAGAGCGCTTGGCGGGACGCATCGCGCACGCGGCGACGACGGCGCCGGACGCCACGTCGCGCGGACTCATGCGCGCCTCGCTCGCATTCTTACCGCGCGGAGGAGGCAACGGCGACGATATTCGCATGGGCATCTTGAACATCATGCGAACGCACGGCATCAAAGAGGGACATCGTCCGGGAATCGAGGATCCGTTCATCGCGCAGTGGCATCAAAAGCTTCACTCTAACACCACGCCCGATGATGTGAAGATTTGCGAGGCATACCTGCACTTTTTGCACACCGGTAACTGGGACGATTTCTGGGCGCACTTGTGGGATAACGCCGGCTTGACGCGAGAAGATTTGGCCGGTATGAAGGCGGGTTGGCGCTCGGACGGCATCCACGGCCCCGCGTTCCACATGCCGCAAATGATCGATTCTTTCAAACATTACTTGTGGGTTTTAAAGACCACGCACTCGGGCGGGGACGTGGACAGCGCCATGAACTTTGCCAGAAACGGTTTGCCGGGCGACTTGGCGTGGGAGGTGGACGATTTGCTGCAAAACCGCGACGCGTGGTGGGTGCCGGGGAAAATTATCGAAGTTCGTAAGAAGCTTCTCGGAGTTTGGCAACACGACAGCCCGAACCGAGACGTCGTCATGCTCGACGCGACGTTGGAAAAGTTTTTCAGAACCAAGGTGGAAGCCGTCGATTACGGCGCAATGTCCTCGGATGATTTGCTTTCGCTTCTCGAGCTTTCTTTGACGAACGTCGCGCTGACGAACGAGTCCACGCGCATCGGCGAGGGCTTAAAATTTCTCCAAGTCGCCATGGGTGACGGTCACGGCGAACGCTGGGGCGCGGACTGGTCGAAGACCATGGACGCCGCGCTCGATTTCTGCGCTCTCGCCATGGAGAGCGATATGGACTTTTTGTGCCGCGCTACGCAAAACGCTGCAGATATCATCGCGTCTAAGTCCACCAAGGCTGATCCCAAGTACTTGATCAACTTTGGGGAAGAAAACGTGCGCTCACACAGCCTGTTTGTCGTCTCGCAATTGATTTCGACGCTTCGTCCGGCGGTTCGAGCCGCCGCGGGTCGCTCGCCTTGGCAAATTGTCAGCGTCGGCGACGCCAGCCTCGAGACGTACGCCGGGATGGCGAAAGTTCAAACGCTCAGTGAGATTCAAGGCGAAGATTTTTCGTCCACTCCCATGGTTTGCTTCACCGAAACGCTCGGTGGGTTGGAAGACATTCCCGCGGGCGTCAAGGCCGTCGTCACCAAGGCGCCGGTCGATCTGCTCAGTCACATCGCCATTCGAGCGAGAAACACGAACGTGCTTCTCGCGAGCGTCGCAGATGACGTACTTTGGAACAAAGTCCTAGAGATGGCGGGTGAAAACGTGCGATTCTCTATCGCGGGTGAAGATGTGCAGATTGATAAAGCCAACGTCTCCGACGCGACGACGACGGCGAGCGCCAAGGCGACGACCAAGGTGTCTATCGCCCCTTACAAGCCCTCTGACGCGTGGCTGATTACTCCTGACGCGTACAGCAGCGATATTGTCGGCGGCAAGAGCAACAGTCTTTCGGAAATGGCCAAGGAACTCGCCGCAATGAACATTGCGAACGTCGACGTGCCAGGATCGTACGCGCTTCCATTTGGCACCTTTGAACGCGCCCTCGAGGAAGACGTCGACACTCGTACTGCGCTCGAAGCAGCCGTTGCCGCCATTGAGACAGCGACTACCGCCGAAGACCGCCGTGCGGCGCTCGCGGATGCGCGAGAAATCATCGCCACCCGTCTCGTGTGCCCGCAAGGTTTGGAATCCGCGCTCGACGAAGCGGCGGCGAAGCTTTCACCATCCGTCGACCTCCCGCGACTCTGGGACGCCGTTTGCGGTGTATGGGCGTCAAAATGGACAGAGCGTGCGTGGTTGTCGCGTAAATCCTGCGGCATCGACGACAAGGATCTCAACGTCGCCGTGCTTCTCATGGAACTCGTGGACGCCGAATTCGCCTTCGTGGTGCACACCGCCAACCCTGTCACCGGCGACGCGGATGAAATCTTTGGTGAGATTTGCGTCGGTCTCGGGGAAACTTTGGTCGGTAACGACGCTGGTAGTGCGCTCGGATTTACGGTGAGCAAGACAACGGGTGAGGTCACGCTTCGTTCGCTTCCGAGTAAGCTCTGCGGGCACTTTGCGCCATCCGGCGGTACCGTCATCGCGAGAAGCGACTCGAACGGTGAAGACTTGGAAAATTTCGCCGGCGCTGGTCTCTACGACAGCATCACCGCCGAGCCTACGGAAGAACGCGTGGTGGACTACACCGCGTCGTCTATCGTGTGGAACTCCCTCGCGCGCGAAGCGATGATTAGACGAATCTCCGACATCGCCAAGTCGGTGGAGAGCTATCGAGGCTCGCCGCAAGACATCGAAGGCGCCGTCGTGGGCGATCGCATCGTCTTGCTTCAAACGCGTGCGCAAATTTGCTAAATTGTTTCAATAGACGCTATAGTTTCGCTACATATATCTACTCTAATCGCATGCCTTCGCACAATCGACTGACGACGTCCGCGACGTCTCTCGACGCGCGCAATCGCGCGGCATTCGCGTCGTGCTTCACCGCCAACGCGCGCATCGCGCTCGCCGCAGCGTACACTACTCGCCTATCGTCAGCACTCAGCTCGCTGTCTTTTAATTTAGCACGAGCGCGAATGACATCACCGAGGATTTCCATAGCTCCGGCGTCGCCAGCCGCACCTGCCGCGCTCGTGTTGGTGGCTAAATTTCTCAACGCGCCGATGGCTTCAACGCAGTGACGATCGCGCGCGAGTTCGCACAGTTTTGGCACCAAACCGATCGTTCGCGCCTTTTCTCGATTCTCTGCGTTTGCGCACACGAGCTCGCGAATCGCCGTCGCCGCTTCAATACGTTCGCTCTCGACGTTTGCGGCGTCCAATCTAGCCGCGAGCGCGCTCAACACCTCCGCCGCGGCACCTCGCTTGCGAACCGGGCGATGCGCCAACTGCACCTCGCTCTTTGCGCTCAGCGAACCGTGCACCCAGGCGTTGGAGACGTCAGTTTCAAGCGATGTTAAATTCGCCCCGGCATCTCGCAACTCGGCTAAAATTTCACTCGATCCCGCGACGAGCGCCCACGCTGCGGGCGTGCGCTTCCAACGATCCCACGACTCCAAGCCACCTTTGCGTGTCTTCAAGTGTTTACACGCGTTTGCCGCGACGCGCACGGTACTCACATCCCCGCTCCGCACTGCTAAGTGACAAATCGTTTGCTTATCCGCGTCCTTCGCTCCCGCTGGAGCGCCGGCGGCGAGCAACATTTCTAACATTTCAGAGTTCCCGCGAGCGGCGGCGACGTGCGTCGCGAGCGTACCGGCTGTGGCGGATGATGAACTTGCATCCGCACCGGCGGCGAGTAAAGTTTGCACTACGTCCACGGCTTCGTCGGCGAGGCTCGCGGCGGCGGCTCGAAGGTGCTCGCCCGATGCTTCGACGCCGGTCGCGAGCAAAGCGCGAACGACGGGGGCGACGCCGCGACCGCACGCCGCGAGCATGCGACGATTCGCAGATGTATCTCGCTGTGGCTCGACGGCGGTGGACGCGGGAGCGTTCACGTCGGCGTCTATACCTTGCGCTCGCAAATAATCAACGTAATCGCGAAGCACGGGTCTCGCGAATATTTCGCACGGTGCGAACGGGCCGTCGATGACGTCGAACGCGCACGCCGCGGGTTCTTCGCCGTCGTTGAGCAGCGCCGCAGCTTCGCCGTCGCGTAAACCAATTCGCGCGTCGCGCACAATTTCGCCACGCGCGGTATCGCGCGAGCGCACGATTCCGTCGTCGCTCGCCAGCGCTTTTGAAACTGCGAGAACGTTGAGTGAGGTTCCACCGAGCGCATCGAACGCGTCGAGGGCGCCGATATCGCTCGCGTCGCCGTGCCCCAGCGCGACAGCCCAAGCGTTCGCGACGACTGTTTCCAATCCCGCTTGCGGTTTCTCACGCTTAGGTCGAAACGCCTTCGTCTCGCCGCTCGCAAACCATTGAAGCAGTATCTGGCGATTCGTTTTTCCACTCGAAGTCAAAGGCCATCGCGCGTGCTCGATGAAGACGTGTCGACGAGGCACCATGTGTCGCGGCAATCGTAGCTCGACGACGCGTTCGAGCGCGAACGCGTATAAATCTGCATCGCTCGACGCGTCGAACGTCGGCGAAGCTGCTCGTGCGTGGGAAGTCAGCACTCCCTCATTGGCATCGTAGAACACGACGGCGTCGTCGCATAGTGCGGGGCACGAACGAAGCGCGGCTTCGATTTCATCCAACTCGACGCGATGACCGCGAATCTTGACTTGGCGATCGAGTCTACCGCGCAAATACAAATCGCCTGCGTCATCGATGTACCCGCGATCGCCCGTGAGATAGACGGTACCGAATGGTGAGTGAACGAACGCACGTGCCGTGCGTTCGGGGTCGTTCAAATACCCGTCTGCGACGCAAATACCGCCGATGGCAACTTCGCCTTCGACGCCGCGTCTCTGCGCGAAGGATTGCACCGCCAATTCGCCTTCGCGCATTTCATCCACGACGAACACGCTGGCAAATCCTTCGTACGCTTTCCCCGCCCGATTCGTGCTTTCGTCTTCTGCATTGCGCATTCTTGCGTACGTTTGCACCACAGTCGTTTCCGTGGCACCGTACACGTTGTACAACGCCACGTCGTCGGCCCATAGTGCGATTGTGCTCTCGCGCATGCGCTCCCCCGCCAGCGATACGCATCGCAACTTCGGTGCGTCCACGATCCCACGCGGAAGTCGCGCCAGCGAGAACATCGTCGGCGTGCAACACACGTGCGTGACTTCGCCCTCTCGCAACACTCTCGCGAAATCGTGTTGAAAAGTCGCGCGAGACGCGACGACGACGGCGGCGCCCGCCGCCGCCGCCGCGCACGCGTCGCCGTGCCACAAATCGAACGTCGCGTTCGACGCCAAGCACACCCGCGAGCACGCGTCGATCTCTTCCACCTCACACTTCGCCCGCGCGTACGCCATCGCGCGTCGATGCGTCGCCGCGGCGCCCTTGCATTTTCCCGTCGTCCCGCTCGTGTACGCAATCCAAATTTCGTCGTCCTCTCGCGTCTCGTCCTCTTCCGCCTCGATCGCCTCCGCGCCCGCATTAATCACCTCCCACACGCGCACCGCGACACCGTCTTCTCCTAACACCGATTTTACCGAGTCTTCATCGCCGTCGTTCGCGCACAGACACGTCGTCGCGTTCGCGTCCCGCGCGACGTCCCGAATCCTGCTCGCCGGCGTCGCCGCGTCCACGTTCACCAAACTCTTCCGCGCCCGCGCGCACGCGTGCAGCGCCACGAACGCCTCGACGCCGTCGCGACAAAAGCTCAGAACGCGCGGATGGCGGTCGGCGCGCAAGACGCGCGCGAGGGCGTCGACGACGCCGTGTAACTCGTCCCAAGTGAAGAAGCACTTTCGGTTCTTCTCGCGCGCGTTCGGGACGAGGACGCACGCGATGGCGCTCGGGCGCTCGCGTGCGTTGCGACGAAGCGCGGCGTCGAGCGTGGGGGGCGACATTCCGGGATTCACGCCATCGGGTGCGTCGAGCGAGGCGGCGTGTGCGGCGCGTCGGCGCGGTATAACTGTGGTGCGTTATAACAAGGATCAAGGCGCTAATGTCGTGATCCCAAGCGCCGCTAGTGGGGTAAATTAATAATTGAACTTTGTTTGATGACGATCACGTCTTTTTCTTTCGGAAACGCGCCAACAATCCGGACGATTTCACCGGTGCCGGCGCGGCGGGAGCGACGTCGTCTTCAGCGACGACGCTAGACGCCGCTGCGAGGAGCTCGCCCGCGCCTGAGGTTTTCTGTTGAAGATCATCTTGGATGATTTTCTCTTTTGCACTCGCATTGAGCGAGCGGTTACGAATGCGCACGCTCGCGTTCTCGGCGCGCCGTTTGGCGAGAGCGCTGTCTTCCTCCACCGAGTGCAGCGGCAACTGGTTGAGTGCATCTTCGACGCGGTCGTCACTTTGCATGGAAGCCTGGAAGGCGTTGAATTGTTTGCTGATGGTTGCCTTTGTGCTGGTGAATGACTTGGCGTCTTTCGCAATCTTTCGTTTATACGCTCGCGTGTCCGTCTTGACATCGGCTGGAACCTTGTACAACGCCGTGTTGAGAATGGCGGCGATGTCGTACTTTTGACGAAGCATTTCTTTGGCGATGCCCTCAGGACCGAGATCCAGGGCGACGTCTCGGATGTTCTTCAGCGTGGCCAAAAATGCGCGCTTTTGCCCAGGTTCTGCCACGAAAGCGAGCCATTCGTACACGATGTCGTGATATTGCTTCTGCACCGTCTGATGCACGGCGTCGGTTTGAGATTCGTACACGGCGACCAATTCAGGATCAAACTTTTCTTGGTAAAGCTCGTCAATCAGTCCTTGGGCGACGCGCAAAACATCGGGCTGTAGCACCCGCAAGTTGTATTCCATCGTCTCGGCACTGCGTGGTTCAAAAACCACGCGAAGTCGCTCGATGCTCTCGCTGAGCGCGGGCGTGTCCTCCGCCTTCGCCTCGAGTAGCATCAGACGGAATTTCTCGCCGCGGACGGCGTTAAACTGCAGGAATCTTCGGAAGACGCGAATGACTCTGACCTTCGCCACGCGCAAGAATTTGACAAATCTCGCACTTCTCGCACCGGTGACATTCGTCGTGATGTTCACTGCGAAGAGAATGAACTGCAACATGATGACTAAAAAGTCGATGCAGTTGAAAGTATCGCGCAGGTACGCGCCATCGCCAAGGATGAAACCCATGGCAATGATTTTCACGGCAGCTTCCAAAACAAAGATACCGTTGATGAACGAATTGAACCACACGATGCGCACGTACGCAGATGACGTGAAAGTTTCGTCGTATAAGACAGACTCCGAAATGAGACAACCGACGCTCATCATCACGGTGGCTGTGATGAGACGGTCAAAAACTGGATGACGAACTGTGCGCCAGCACCAGTATCTGAACGCTGAATCTGAAGCAAAAATGTAGCACGAAGTTCCTTGCGGTCCACTTTCGTGCGTGCCGATTTTATCTGGTTTGTAAATATCGGTTTGCGTGTTGTACTTGAGCAAGAAAAACAAGCGCTTCATCCATGGGAAAAACTCGACGACGACGATGACGGTCAAGACAATCGTCGTGCCAGCCAAACCACTGATGATAACGTACGTGGCGATCTGCGTAGACACGTCATCCATGATACCAAGCTGGAAGTAGAACCCTGCGATGAGCGTGATTGAGTTCATGAATGTCGCAAGCATTTCCGCTACGTTCAAGTTCACACTCACGTAAGGATTCCTCGTGCTCATGATCCCGAAAGTTACGAAGACAACCATCGAGACGAATGATTGCAACAAAATGTCGTTCGGGAACAAAACCTTGACGCCAACGATGGAAAACTTTTTGCCTAGGTCAACACATATCCATAGATAAAATTGTGGACGAAGGCAGTTGTACATCATACCGTAACGTGCATTGAATTGTTCAACCTGATCGGCGCGAGCCTTCTCAATCTGAGACGCTCTCGTGGCCAAGACGTGCACGCGCGGTCGCGTCTTTGAGCTTGATCGATGGACGTAAAGCCAGCCAAATGCGGCAAGGAACAAACCAACCGGATAGAGAATGAAACCAATCAACGCAACAGGCTTCCACTGCAAGTGCTTATCAAAATTGCATCTTATCTGTGGATCCGCCACCAATAACACCGACTCAGTGTTATCTTTGCATTCAAAGTACTCGATCGCGGTGCGGCTCAAGAGCATGTAACCCCACCACATGACGATGACGAGCGAAGGAATGGCGCGGTTGACGTTATCCCGGATGATTCTGGCGCTCACAGCCTTTTGCTTTTCGAGCTCTTCTATTTCATCCTTGGTTTGCCTCAGCTTTCGCTCAGTCTTGGACTGTTCTTGCGAGCTTTTCGCCCGCAAATCCGCCTTGCGTAACTCTTCGACGCTCTCTTTGAAGATTCTTTTTCGCAACCCTTCGTTTTTAGTATTGCCGTACAGATGCAGCTCAAGTGCGTTGTAGTCGTCTCCTTTGCCCTTCAAATCGGGGCGATCAAACGGTAACCCATCGCGAGCGATGGCGAGATCAGTCCATTTTTTGGCGTCGACGTCAAATTCGTGGAGCAGTCTTCGACGCTCAATCAGTCGCCGTCGCTGCACGTTCGCATAAGCTTGATTCGCAATCTCTCTCCAGCAGCGTAAAATGATGGCGATGCCGAGGACGAACACCCAAACAAAAGGTGCGAACATGGTCGTCGCGAATCGCGTGAAGTAGTCCCAGGTCGAAACGCAATCTAAACCAAGGATTTGTAAGTCTGCCACGGCGAGCGACGCGACTTGCATCCAACGCGCGAGCGCTTTCGGCCACGGAATTTCAAAGTACTGCATTTGAGCAGTGATTTGCGTGAATGACAGCAAAATCGTCAAAGAAGGAATAGCTGGGTGTGTTGCGAGTTCGAACATGGCGTAAAGCGCAACGCAGTACGCCAGTATCACGAAGAAGATTCTTACTTCTTGCACTGGGTCACACGCTTCGCAGAAGGACGCGTAACGATAGTGATCTTTCGCACACTTTGAGCAACCATCTCCGACGTACGCGGGAGAATTTGTCACATTATTGGCGTAGAACCGAGGTTGCGCACATGCACCAGTGCGTACTTCGTCCTTATCAAACTTCTCTTGACAAGCCAAGCCCGGGATACAGGTGAGGTTTCGTTTTCCATTTGTGCTATCTTGCCAAAATCCATCGTACGGAAGAGGTGTGTACTGACCGAGTTCGGTACATTTGACGCGATCGAGCGCGCAAGGATGGCACTGCGGGCTGTTCGAAACGACAAAACCGATATCGCACAGGCAATCTGAAACGTCGTCGCTTCCTGATGGTGAACGCGTGTTCGCTGGGCATGGTGTACAGACTTGCGATCCGGCGGTGCTCGCGTACGTATCCGCGGGACATGGCACGCAAATAGTCGAGCCCGTGGCGGAGGTGTAACTCCCCGCCGGGCACTGCACGCAGCTTTGTTGATCGGCTATGTTCGCCGAGTTGAATGAACCAACTGGGCACAAATCGCACGTTTCTCCATGGTCAGCGTTGACGCTTTCACCTCCTCTGCACATGGCACTGATTGTCATCGCGACGTCGTCGCCTCGCGCCGACGTCGTTGTATCTACCGCATGCCATTTGAACGTGATTGGTCCGTGGATGTATTCTCGAGGCTTGAAAAGCAGCATTACAGCCCCATTCGCGGCGTCACCGATGGTATCACCAGCGGCGAGCGGCGTGAGTCCGGTGACGGAATCTGATGTGTAAGAGTACACTGTCGTCCCGGTGGAGTTGTAATATGTGCCATTCGGGGCGACGTATCGATAAAGAGTACCAGCGTACCCAGCTGTACCTCGTGCTGCATCTGACGACGCTATAGTCGGCAGTTCACTTAGTACGTACCGTATTGTGTCGTTCACAGCTTGGTCGACATCGTACGCCAAGAGCGCCACCGCGGTCACTTGGTCGTGATAAATAGCAGCCGTTGTCAAAGCTGAAGTCGACCCACATGACAAAAATATATTTTGATGATCGATGACGCTGTCAAACTTGGACAAATCATTGATAAAGGGCAAGTAATTGTAAAACTCCAAGTCTCTTCGCTCGGGATTGATCAAATATCGCATCGTCTTGGCGCGGATAATTTGATAACCCATGAGCACCATCAGTTCCGCCGTTCGTCCTTTGAGATCGTACGTCGGATCGGCTGAGGACTTAAGAGTAGAGTTCACTCCGCATGCGCCTTGTGGCGGCTGATCGACTTGCGAGACCGTGACGGTGATAGTGGTGAGATCAGAAGTAGACCCGTGTGGATCGGTGACGAGGTATTCGAACACATCAACGCCGTAATAGAATGGAAACGGTTCATATGTGAACGCCTTGCCGTAGGGTGAGGCAGCGATACCGACTTGCGCAGCGACGCCGAGCGTCGGCTGTAACGCGAGCGATGGGAGCGTGTGTCTCAGTTGCAACGGGGATTCGGAATCCGCCGTGTCGAAATTGCTCGCCACGCCGACAGATTCAGGCGTGGTGAACGTCATCGCGTTGGCACTCGGTCGAGAATTCGTCTCTGAGGTGAGTCGAACCCAGACCCAGGCGTTTGCGACGTTGGAAACGCGACCAGATAAATCGATAGCGACATATTTGAAGGACGTCACGTTGAATCCCGGATGATTTTCTCGCGCAAGAGTGTTGAAATCGAAGTTGGTGCCGTAGTTCGCCATACGCTCTGACACGCGCCTGACGAGATCAGAACTCGAGAACGCCGTGTACTGGAACGTTGCATTTTCGGAATATCGCTTCCCTCCACTCATTTGCTGAGTGTCAAGCTGAATACCCGCAACATTCAGCTCCGGTTCTTCAAAGATTTGATATCGAAGAATATCGTTCGTCATCTCCGTGTTGGTGGAATCTGCATCGGTGGCGCTGAACGTGAAATACTCAGCAGAGTTCTCCCACACATCGACGTTAATATCTTGCGCCACGGGATTCGTCTCGCCGTTGCCGATGCGAATCTCTACAGTGGCGTATTTCGACTGCAACGGGCGTTCGTTTGGACCGGTGTATCCATCCCACGTAAAGTACACGAATCTGTCGTCGCCGATCATGTTTGGATACGGGGCATAATCAAACTGTCCGGTGGCGGTGTTGAACGTCAAGTCACCCTTGTTCGGTAAGCATGAAATATTGAACGTGAACGTATCGCCATCAGGATCTGATCCTGGAACAGTTTCACCGGTTAACCCTCCGACGCGAGGATCAGCAAGATACACAATCTTGTTCTCAGCTAGCGGGGGGTCGTTGACGGGTTGGAACACAACACGTTGCAAACCGCACCCTTTGTTGTTGAGCGCTTCCGGATCTTGACAGCAGAACATGATGTATCGATCATCCGCTGTCATTGCCGGTCCAGCATTCAACAGCACCAGGTTTCGCATCGCACGCAAGTACGCCGCCGGCGGCGCCAGGCCGGCGAAAGTCACTGTACGCTGAGAGTCGGTGAACGTGGCGTCAATGTCCACGAAACCGGCTGGCAAAGATGTGTTCCAATACTGATAGTATTCGACGATTGCCGTTTTGTTATACGAGAATGTATCTCCAGCCATGAAGTTGTTTGCGATATCCGTGATGTTCACGACACACTGCGTCCAATTATAATTGTCAACGTCATAGGCTTGAAGCGGTGCGTTGAGCGTCAGACTCTCTTTCTCTGTGTAAATGAGCGGCAAGTCGATATCGATAATCGGTGGATCGTTCACACCTTCGGTATCGATATTTAGAATTGGTCCTTCGACGATGGCCCCGAACTGATCCACCACTCGAGTGTTCATCATTCGCGTCGCACCGGTGGGATCTAGACTGATGTCCGAAAACGTTATGTTGTTCACAGCCCACACAAATTGAGAAGTCGATGCAGGAGCCGGTGCAGCCGGTGCCTGCAACAGGCGACGGCGTTGTGATGGGTATGGGTACTTTCCAAGTAATTTTCTACCAGCTGCGTTGGCCAAATCTGCTTCCGGGAGATATGCCGTGTTCGTGAACGTCATGACTTGCGTTGCGTTATTGAAATACCCTCGAAGACTGTCACCGATGATACATCCGCCTGGTGCAGAGAAGTTGCCTCCATCCGTGCAATTGAGCGAATACGAATCAGTCAACGGCGATGCACCGGCAAGAACGCTCACCTCAAGGATGTACACGTCCGAACCAAATGTATTCGCCGCTGCCGGGAGGATTTCGAAAGAATTCGCAAAGGCGCTCATCGGGGCGGCCTTTTCAACAAACAAGCCACCATTGGCTGTGTTGTTGACGACAAAGCTCGATGATGAGATACCGAGGCAATAGGTACCAGAAGCGTCCGTCAAGCCTTGCATACCACCATCGATTAGCGATAGCGGTAGCTCGAGTTTATCGATGACAGACCACTGCGTGGTGTAAAATAACCGTTGTACTTTGTCCAAACTCACCGAGTACGCTTCAGAATCTGGCAGCGTCGTAAAGTTCGTCATGACCGGATCGTGACCGGCAGCGCTTAAACTCGCGACCTGAATACCGCCACAGGTGGCACTGATGTTCCAACAAGATGAAAGTTGCTTCATACTAGGCGGGAACGTTATCTCCGTGTTGTTTAATTGGTCAGCGGCGAAAGTACAATTCGCGTGATCATCAAACGAGATGAGACCGCATGAACCGGAGCAATCACAAATATGCACGGGGTAGCACGTTTGATTCAGTGCTTGATACACATCATCATCTGAAGTCATATCTCCACATACATATGCCGTGCGGGCTTCCGTCAGGTTGTCATAGCTGATGGCGGAGACCATCACCGGCTGCGGAATGTTCCAATTGTTGGGCGTAAAACTCAGCGACGTTGTCCCCAACACAAGGTGTTTATTCGCCTTCAGAATCGCGAGTTGAGTCGCGTTGTAATTCATTTCGCTGAGCGAAACGACGACAGTTGCAGAGGGTGCACTTGACAGCGTGAATCCCAAAGATGAGACCTGTGTCGTCACATCTGTCGAGCACGGCTCATCGATGAGAACAGTGTTCTCCGCGCCGTTGCCGAGCAATAAACCGGCGACGTCGTACTCGACGATTTCGACCGGCAGGGCACTACCACCGAGATTCGGGCTCAATGCGAGGTAATCCGGATCATCAGTGCCGTACACCACATCGTGCCAAATTTGAACGATGTCGTTCGTCACGGGCACGTTGTAGTTACGCGGGAAGATGACTTTGAACTTCGTCGGACCAAAGAATCCAGCCTCAAGTGTCACCTGTCTCGGAGAGATGGTGGCGTATCGAGCGTAATCTGTGTCTGGAATATACGGTCGAAGGGTCACTGTTTTGCACAACGCCGTAGTCGGTGTGATGGTGTAAATACCCGTTTCAATCTGTTCATTCACCTTCCACGGTTCGAGCGGCAACGTGCCGTTTGGCGCATCTGGCGGCGTCACGATGAATTCTGTGTTGTCAGCATTTCGAATGTACCATCCCGCGGCGTTGGCGGTTTCGAGGATGGTCATATTCGGCGGCGAACTCGAGATGCCGTTGTACATTGAATCCAAGGAAGTGACTTTGGCGCCAACTTGCAACGTCACATCTCCGCACTTGGTGTCGTCGCCGACGAGCGTGACGATGCAAGTCACCGGCACCGAGCACTCATCAGCACTAAACGTCCAAACAGGACCTTGGGCACCGCAATTGAACGACGCGCTGCCGTACAAGTCGGCTCCGAAAGCGTCTGGTAGCGTTGCTAAGGACACTTGAACGTCTGATGTCGGTTGAGACGTTAAATACATGTCAAACTCGTAGTTGCTCCCGGGGGGGCCGGTGATTTGCGCCTTGGTAAACGCTAATCCAACCTTTTGCAAATCTGTCACGTACACAGGAATTTCTGGTACGACGAGATCGCCGCACGTCGTCGCGGATTCTACGCTCACTGCGATCGGAACGTAGCGATCAAGCGCGGCGACGCACGAATACACCGGAATGATTGGGACACGTTGCGCCAAATTGTAGTTGGTTTCGTTGAACGTCAGAGTGACGGACGCTGGAGATGAAATTTGCGTCAAATCAGAGCTCGTCAGCGTCACGCGCACGTCATCGCCTCGCACCGCCGCTTGCAAGTAGATATCTGCGTATACCGTCGTATCTTCAGCGACGGAATAGTTCAACAAAGCGATCACTGCATTCGCGCTGCACGAGAGAGTGCGCTCCAAGGGTCGATTGTTGGGGTCATACACGATGACGCCACACTCGTCGTTATCTGCGATGACGACCGTACGGTTTGGATCGACGAGCGCGTCATAGCGTACATCAAGCGATCGTACGTCAAACTTCAACTCTTCTGTGTGTTGATCTTCGACATAAATGTCATCAACCGCCTTGACACCGACTTCTTGCGCTACGTTCCACGTGATGGGCGTGAAGACTAGCGTCACCGAGGAGACGTAATCCGTAAGACTCAGCGCCTGATCAACGAGGACGACGTTCCCGATACCACTGCGTTCACTGATCGTCACCGAAACATCTGCGGTCGGGACTTGCGTGAGCTTCACCTGAATGACATCCGTGTAACCGCCCTCTTGCGTCGCAAGCGAGTTGATGAGCATGTCCAACCCAACGGTTCGTATCCATCGACTTTGCGCCTCGGTTTGGGAGTTGCCGAATCGATCGAAAGGCACGAACCATACGTCGTAGTTCGTACCCGCGAGAAGACCAGTGATGTTTAACACATCTTGGCCCTTGCCACCCGCACCAGCTCCCGGAGAAGGCGTGGATGATCCAAGATATTCCTTAACACCGCTGGCCACAGCGCCAGTACCCGCTGCTCCGGTGCCTGCTTGAACTTCCAAAGGCGTCGGCTCCACCGCACCTCTCGGCAAGACGACGTAGCTGACGTTGGAGAGTTCGTCTACGGCAAAGGTAAAGTCTACGGTGGTAGCGGTGACGTACTCAGTTTGCAACCAAACGATGGTGGGCGCATCTTGATCAATGTCAACGCGTTGCGTGACGCAATTGAGCGAGCCCGTGGCGTTGACTTGCTGCGAGTACAATATGGATGTGTGATCGACTAAGTCCTTCAGCGTCACGCTGAATAAGAAACAATCGTTGATATCCTTCAGAATGTTCGGGTCATCCGTCGAATTCTTCACGATGTAGGGACCCGCGCGCCACTCGCTAGACGTACCCACTTGCGAGACATCGGTGGCGTTGAGCGTTACGCCGCCAAACGTCACCGTCGGCGCCACAACTGCTTCGCTGGCGATGATATCCAAGTACAGCGCGTCGCCGAGACCAGCCGATGGATCATTAGCGCCAGTGGTGAAGGCGTAGACGTACGTCGCGACTGGGTCTTCCAAATCGAGTCGGACCACTCGCGGAAAGTTTACGTCAGACGTAAAAGTCGTGTTCCACACAACGTCTTGCAATCCATCGTCGTACGTAAAACTCCAAGGAACGACTGGCCAGTCCTCCGTACCCCACGCATCCGTGATGCAGTGAGTGATGAGATAATAGGTGTGGGTCGTACCCGGGACTACCAAAGCGCCACCGGTTGTGGTGATGTTCCACAGACTCAATGCGTTGTTCGTAATATTGCCCATGACGATGGCTTTCAGTTCGACGGCGAGAAGAAACCTCATCTCCATCATGAGACAGTCGTTTTCGTTCCCAACTTCCAAGTGCCCCGGTCGATCGCTGTAGAACAAGACTTCCAATGGAATGTCCCGGTCTAAAGAATAAATCACGGCGTCCGTATCACCAACGAGCGTCGATGTCGTCACCGAGTTGCACGCGAGATCCAGGCAGATGACGGAGAAGGTAATCTCGCCCGCCGCTACACCACTGTTCTCATCAATGTACGCCTCCGCCACGCGTTCGGAGCCCGTGCCGGTGATGTTTGCAGTGATGCCACCGATAGTTGCCGTGCAGCTACTCAACTCTTCCGCGGCGTCGATGGCGACGCGAACGGTACACCGCTTCTGACACGTCTTGTTAGCGACTTCGAGGCTGTACATCGCCAAAGAGTCAAAAGTCGGCGCAGTCCGATCGATGATGACGCGATCCCCACCGAGCGTGACGACGCCATCTGGAGATAACGTCTTCAGTTCAGTGTAGCTCGTGTTGACGGCGTCGAGATACGCGGGCACAGAGCTTTTGATGCCGTCAAACGTGAAGTTTGCGGGTCCTTCAATCGTCGTCGACGACACGACGACGTCACACGTAAACGCATTCGTACCAAAAGTTGTCAACGTGCACGCTTCGCCAGCGAGGGTGTACGCAGTGGGATTGGAAACGTCCGCATCCATCGTAACGTCGAGTATCAGCGTATCGCCAACTTTGGCGTATGCGTTGCTGCAATTGTTCGAACTCGTCTGCCCAATGCTGGTCGCGTCCGGGCGCACGTAGTCAAAGCACACATCTGAAGTCGGGTCGACGGCGTCGGTAATCTCAAACAAGTTGCCACCGCAATCCGAAATGGAACACTCAAACGGAATCGTGACGCCTCGTGAACAATTCGCCCACAGATTTAATTCGAAAACCTCGGGCAAAAGTTCGTGACGTCGCTTCTGCTCCTCAGACGCCGCAATGCGCGTCGCAATCGCGGTGTCGACTGCATTCACCGAAGTCCGTGTGGTTGACCACAGCGCGGTGACGCCAGAGCTCGCGGCGCGTGTCTGCGTCATCGTCACCGATTCGCCGCCGATTGTGCAATTCATCCCGCGAGGGTTCCCTTCAAATTCGAGCGTAAGCGATACGGGCTGGTTTTCCTTGACGACGAATTCGCCGTTGTCCGCCGTAAGCGCGGCGCGAAGCAAACAGCTCGTGTCGCGAGTCAAGACGGCGTCCAGGCACGGCGCACCCGCGACGAATGTACCCTTATTTGCGTGCAACACGTCCAAGCCGCTCTTGTCTTGCATGCAGCACGCGGTACCGGTGAGAACGCCATCAATCAACGGAAGAGTGTCATCTACTGGAAACGTCACCTTCCACTCCACAGAGAGTTCCCGAGCGACGAGCGCCTTGGCGTTGTACGAGCTCCAGAACCCAGATGTCGGTCGCCCTGTCACTGGTGAGATTGAGTGATCCCGGCAATCTTGCGCCTGGCAATATGCGCCGTCACTAAAGACTTGCCGGCACGTGTCTTGGCAGCAATCGCCACCGTCCCAGCATCCGTCGCGATTGTTCAACGTGGCGGATGGGTCGCAGACGCCGTCGCGCACCGTCGATTCGGACAGACAATCCACCGTCGGGAGCGTGGGCCACATGACAGGACTCACCGCCACGATGTTGGCCTCGGGTACGGTATACACCGTGCCGCTAGTGTCGGTAAATCTGATGGTTGGTTTCGAGACAAGATCGCGGGCCGAGGTGCTCACGATATAGCGGGCTTCGGATTGATCGCCGAGCGTTGGGTTGCACATGCACGTACCCACACCTCCTGGACATTGGTCTCCCGGAATGGCGGTACCACCGGCGGTGACGTTTGCAACAGTGAGCGTGGTTGTCGTGCGGTGTACCACGACGGCGGCATCGTTACACCGTCCGCATGTCGATCGACACATGAGACCATTGGCGGTGCCACACGCGCCACCGCGTTGCCACCACAAATCTTGAGCCGTCATGAGATGATGTTGGAATATCCCACCAGCGACGATATCGTGCCGCGACAAATCTGTCTTCAAGATTGCCAGATTTAACGCCGACAGCGATGTCGATGATGAGTTGGCGTAGCACGAAAACAGTGTGGACACGTTACCGCTCGGTGACGTCGTCAAAAAGTTGTTGAACGTTTGAACGACGTCGCCGACAAAGTTGATACTTGGTTCGAGAGCTCGTTGCGCAGTCGTCTGCGCAGCGTGCACGATTGAACAAGATGGCGGGTTCCAATCCGCGCACGCACTTTTAATGCCAGTATTCGTCGCGCGATCCATGAATCCAGTCGCATTCCATGTGAGCGCGCCTACCGGCGTGGTCCCGTCGACGACGTATTCAGCCGTCCATATTGTCGCGTACTGCGTTCCTCCTGCATTAAGCACCGTCGATGGGAATCGTCGACGACTCGGTCCCGATGTTTCAACCGCCGTTGCAGACGGCGTTGCGGTCGCGAATAGCGTAATTGTAGGCGCGGTGATCATTTCGCTCGCTTCAAAGTACAGTCGAACAGTGTCACCGACGGTGGCCAGTTTTGAATCGTACGTGTTGTCGCTGGTGAAATCAATCAACTGTAGCACCGGCGCTGTGCCGTCTATGAGACAAGCTTCGCTTTCGGGGCCGAAAAACTGCGTTACTACTTCAACGCCGGTGTTAGTTCCGGTATCGGTGATTTCAGCACAGATGCTGAGAGCGACTTCGCCGTCGCAAGCGTCTGACGGAATGGTCGCATTGGCTCTCCAGCTCGTCGAGCCTCCCAGATCCGTGGGCGTCACCGTGACACCGGAAATCTTGACGCAACCCGACGGAATCGTCACTGCAACATTGGTGGAGAAATCAACCGTCACATTTCCGCCTGGTTTGACGACCCTCGGTGACGGGCTAGCGCACGTCGCAGACGTGACTCGCGGCGCATCGACATTCACTGAACAATTCACATTCCCAGTGAGCACGTTGTCATTGGACAAGTAGTTCCCGTGCGACGTCGTGTCGATGTTGCCGTACTCATCCTCGCCGTTCGTAATCACGAAAGGCATCGGGCTACCGCCTAACCAGTCGGAGGGGACTGTGATCGGTGCAATCCAAACGGTGTGAAATCCGCTCAACGCGCCGGTTTGCGCAATGACGCCGCCAACCTGCGCGCCAAACGCGCTCACAGTCGGGCGCCATGATGGTTCCACCGCATACGTGACGGTTATCGTAGATTGGCTTCCTATGACTAACGCACACGAAAGCGGGACATCGGCAGTCGGCGTGGGTGCGAGGTTATCGACGATGATCGGGTCCTTGTCTGAGCCTAGGTATCCGTCGTCCGTGCCTCGCGCCGTGCCCGTAAAGGTTGACCCGTCCGTGGCTCGCACGTTGCTGACTTCAAGCTGTAACGTGTAAGAGTTACTGGATGGGAATGTCGCCGCGGCTGTACCCGCACATGTGAGTGTCCAAACCAACGAGCTTGGAGACGTCGGATCCGTCGCCGTCATGACGCACGCAGAAGGAAAGTTTGCGTACGCGTTGGTCGCTGTGTTCCACCACTTCACCGTTGGCTCCATGATTTCGCCGTCGGCTTCGATGTGGATGGTAGCGATACAACCTGGGCCAAACTTTTTCGTCGTCGTACTTCGGTAGCAAGACGTTAGACCGCGTACTTTTATCAAACCTTGACTCGGAATCGCCGGCGGCAATGTGAAGCAATACAAGTTGTTCCATCGCTCACCCATGACGAGGTTACCTGACCTGTCGACGGCGCGAATGAATTCGCGAACACCACATTCAAGATTCTCGAGTGTGGTCATTTCTTTGGCATCGAAAGTACGGCAGCTCGTCCAGGTGGTGATGTATTCAGCTTCATCGTGTTCGTCGGGCGGCAAAATGTGCGGGTCAAGTTTGCACAATCCGTGGAGATGACACGTGCCGTAGCAATTTGTTTCCGCACCTTCCACGGTCCACTTGCGAACGACGACCGGCGAACTGAACGTCACTACGGTTCGGAGTTGATGACCGATTTCAATCTTTGTCAAACCGTTGCCTGCCGCGGTCACCGGTGTGCCCGGAGTGGACAAGTCGCAGGTCGAGCCGCTGGGCAAGAGAACGTAAGAGACACTTGAGATGGACGGCGGATTCAACCACGTCGGACCAGTTCCGGTGAGGGTGAGCTCGGCGTTGTCCGTAAAGTAAGGCGCACCCGAACGTTCGCGGTACACTACCTCATACGTCAACGCGCCGTCAGGTTGCGGAACCAGGTTTGCGCCGTTGACGCGAATGGTGGCGACGAGCGTACTTGGAATGTCCGGGAACGCTATTGAAAACTCATTGCCATCCCACGAATAGGCAGCGCTTGGGAGGGTCGCTAGACTCCCCGCGAACGCTGCACTCTTCGACGTGAACTGAGCATCATTGCCGTTGCCGTACGCCACGAGCGCTTCGTTGAGAGACTGTCGCGCGGACGTCTGCGAGTTGTACTCGATGGCGACGTCCGAATCTGGAACAAGGACGCCACCGATGAGCACACGTCGCACGTCAATCGGCTTGTTTCCAGTCAGTTTAATGTAAATCGTGGAGTATCGGTTAACGTAAGATTTTCGCACGCCTTTCGTGTCCACCCCCCAAGACTCTTTGGTGACGCTGAGCGTCACGGCGTTTGGTCGAAGACATCCACCGTCGACGTTGAGAGCGCCTGTGGACGGCAAACCGACGGTACAACAGTGGCCGGCATCAGCGCAGCACGTGCCCCGAGATTTGCAAGTCGGGTTGCATTCGCAGCCAGATGGCGCTGTACCTCCACATCGACCAGCACACGAACTCGTCGTGGGCGCCGTGTACGTAAGAGTATCCGCCGAGCTGATCGTCGCCGCCGGCGCAATCGCCGGATTCGTTCGATACGAAACTGTGACGACTTTGTTAGTGAAATCGGTCGCGGGTAATCCGAAATCGGTCGTCTTCAGCGTTAGTTTGTGAGTTTTCGAGAAGGCTCGACGGCTATCGCAGTAGCCGCACGAAAAGTCACACATACCGGCGTACTGGCACGTCGGGCATAAGTACGCCTGGCACGTCGCGCTCGTGGCAAAGCGCACGCACAAGTCGTCGCGAACCAAATCAGAGCAATCGATCGTCCACGCGTTATCATTTTGGAACGTAGACGAGCCAAAGCCAGTCGCCGCGTAGACGGAATTGCCGTCCACGGAAATGTCAGTAATGCCGATAGGGTACCCCGACGACACGGCGAGAGCGAGATAATTCCCGTACTCGAGCGTCGTCGAAGTCACGCTTGCGCTGTTAGCGCATGCCTGCGTGTCCACGGAACTATCCATGCAGTGTAACCCGAGAGGTCGGGCGAGCGAGACAGAACTTGGGCCCGTGCCGACGTTGTGAAGCATGAACCATCCTGGATAGTCTTCGGAATCCGTCGGAGAAAAGCTTCGACACGTCGTCGGATTCGTGAGCTTGTGTCCAGCCATATCTTCGCCGACAAACGTGATACAGATGACTTCGAGCACGCAATGAAGCGATGCGGAGTTATACGTGGCGGTGATGGTTTTTGTGTGCGTACCCGTGAGAGTACCATCCGTCGTCAACGTCATCGACTCGGCGGAGACCATGCCAAAGTCGTACGTGCACAGGGGGCCTCGCGTATCCAATGTGTACGTCAGCGTATACAATTGTTCGCTCGATACGACGTCAACTTTCACTTGACCAGTGTCCTTGACGAGCGAGGCTGAGGTGACAGGCTCGCTCAAACGCACCGAAGTCAGAGACGGCGGCGTAAAATCCAAGACGACTTCAGACGCAAACGTCGGGCGACACGACGTGAGCTTGAAGCGTGTGATGCACAAGCTTGAAGCGTCGTGCGCACACTTGGTCGTACCGATAACCACCAGTGACCAAGACACGACGCTACCATCGACGAAGTCCGCTGAGAGACTGTCAACCGTACGCGCCATGGTTATCGTGCACGCATTCGGTGTACCCACGCATGTGGGCGTCGGCGGCGTGACGTAGACGCCCGCAAGTTTGGATTCGTGGATGGTCAGCACGGTGTTGCCACTCGGTGGCAGCGGCAGCGTCACTGAGACGTTGACTGTATTCCCATTTTTGGCGTACTGATTATTCACGTTGTTACTAGTGGTTGAGCACGCGCCATTGGTGAGCGAAAACGCCGTCAATTCGCTCGCGCTTTGCAACCGAATCTTTTCAGCGTTGAAGACGTCCGTCGTAAACGTCGCCGTCGCCGTGTTCGCTTCCTGAATATCCTTCAGATTGTACACTTTGTACTCCAAAAACGTATTCAGAGCCGCGAGCGTCTGCGTCACCTCAAAGGTGAACGTCGCCGAGTACTTGTCAACTTTCGTCGCTCGAGCGGTGAGAACGTCGTTCAAAGTCACGTACACTCCAGCTGCAATATGCTCGTCAAAAGTGATGATGAGCGTGATATAATCACCAACGACGGCCACGTGCTCGGCGTCATTGGTCGCCGGATTCGTGACGGTGGGGAACGTCGTACCGCTACTGTTAGCGACACGGGCGACAGTCGTGCTCGCGCACGAACCATCCGTGACAAAGCTCGCGCACGAAGGCGCCAGCGTATCTTGGACGGCCCAGACTGCCGACCCGGCTTGATTGAACGCGGTATCCGCGTTGCGCCCGCAGCTAATCGCGGGATCAAACGCAGCGCCGACGGCATCAGTTGACGTTGGTTTGAGATGATTGACATCCGCAGAGGTGTCCGCAGAGGTGAAGAAGGCTGCAGAGGTCTGCCAACCGCCACCCGTCGGCAACACGCGGTCGTCCATCGTGGTCAACTGCCACTTGATTTGAAGCGCTCCGTCGCCACCGACGACTTGATGCGATGTGACGTATCTAAAGTTGATCACCCAATAGTTGTACGCGTCTGTGGCTTTGTAGATTCGATCATTTGGATCCGAGCACGTAAGCGGCGCCTGAGCGGCGAACGAGCTTCGTCGCAAGTAGTACCTATTCGGGCACAAACGGCGCACCGAATAACGCTTACCGTTGGGTCGTAACCCGCGTTGGACCCAGAATCCAGTGCACGTAACAGCGGCGTTGGGGTAATTCGGCACATTGGGCACGGGTTGGCGATAGTTGTAAGACGTCTGAACCAACCAATCGAACCAATCGTCGTCGTTCGAAAACTGCGATCCGTCGTTGTACTCTTCGGCGGCGAGCGCGAGCAAGCCGCGCGCGCCGAGCCAAGTTTGCATGTCCGGATCGCTTGAGCACGGTCGCTCGACGTTCATGGCGCTCGCGACTTCGGAATGTGTCGCAGCCGGAAGGGCTTGATCGTTTCCGATGAGCGCGCGCACGCCCTTCACCGGTTGGTCAGTGTAGAATTGAATCTGCAGCATGTCGCCAACCTTGACGACGCGCCTATACTCGTTCCATCTCACGTTTTGCGGCTCGATGTACACTTCAATCACCTTCGGGTCTGCGGTCCAGTCACCTCTAGGGACTGAGTTCATCCAGCTTGGCACAATCTTCCCGGCGATGGGAATCGGCGTGCGAATAATCGCGTCGCCCGCCACCGCGGACGAGGCAATCACAACTGTAGCGTCGGCGTTGTTCGGAGATTTGCTCACTTGGCGCAACGCCGTCGCCGAATTACCAGCGGGGTCGACGCCTCCGAGTACGGCGTAACCCAAGGTACCCCAACCGTGACGACACCACGCAGACCAGAGAGGAATCCACAACGAGTTCCCGGCGTAGTGCTCCGCTTGGCAATCCGCGCGAGCGCTCCACGCCAACGCACCTTTACCGACGATATCACATGGATCGATCGTGTTCGCTTCCACTTTCCATGATTTGTGATATGTCGATGTCACGTAACTGGTTCCACCGAAACCTTGCGCGGTGCTCACGGCTTCTTGCGCTCGCGGACGGAACTCCTTCGCCATGCACTCCAACTTGCCGGTGAGTTTTCCGCCTTGCTCCGTGATCGTGATGGCTGATTGCGGAACGTGCACGCCACTTGAAGCGCTCGAGCGCATGTACGCGCCGTACGGACGAGAGACATATTCGGTCCAAGTGCCAGTTAATACGAGCGTGTCACCGATGCGATACTCTTTGGCGCTCGAGGCCACGTTGTCAAAGCCGTGATAATACACTGGCTTGGAACCTTGGTTCCCAGTCATCTCCGAAGAACTAGCGTAGCTCAGTGACCATGAGTCCGGTCGCGGTGGTGACTTATCATACAATAATCGAGCGGCGCTGAGTCGATCGGCCAAAGGTGAACTCGCGGTGACACCGGTCAGGGAGTTGATCGCCGAGTTAATTGTCGTCCCGACGTTGCCAACGGCGTCCGTAAACGTAATGGAAAACGGTAAAACTCCATCGCTGAGTGTGATGTCATTGACGAGCGCGTACGCGGCATCGACGTAGGCCGCGGACATCATGATTTTATAAGCATCGATCGCGAGCGTGACGTCGCGCGGCGCGGTTGCTCGCACCCATTTCGTCGCAGCTTGACCGCCGATGGTACCGCCGATGGTGGCGACGTTTTCCGACGGCGTAAAGATGACGGCGATGTAATCTCCCGCTTTTGCGTACTTTGCCGCCGTAACGTTTACATCCTTACCCGTGGACGTCGTAAGATCCGTACAGGACGATGGCGCCGACGACGGCGCGAGCATGTAGGATGGATTGACGACCCAGGCGTGACTGACAGTAGGCGCGGTGTTGTCCAACACGACGAGCGCGATGTCAGAACCCAACGGATGAGTGGACGTCTTAAACCCATACGATGCTGAGGTGAGCGTACTCGCCTGCTCAACCTTTACCGTGATGTGTCCAGAAGTCGCCATGCTAGCGCTGACGGTCACCGTCGCTGAATACTCCGCGCCGGCACCTGCAGAGACAATCTTCGAGCTCGGAACCGCGTAATTGCCCAACGTGATTCTTGGTCTATCTATTGCGTGCGACGCGCGCACGACGACGCGAATATTATCGCCATACTTTGCCACCTTGTACGGCGTCAACGTGCCATCGGCTGCGCCATCCAATCCCGTCAACGGCCTCACCAAAGACGTCGCTGCGTTGCTGCTCACCGTGTACACGGTTGTCAAATCCGCGCTCAACTTTTTTATTTGCATGCTGTACGCCCCCGAGACGAATTTTTGTCCAGAGACGACGATGTAATATGTCTTTTGCGTCGCCGTGAACTTCAGCGACCCACAGGATGCCGCTTGGAAGTTGGCGCACGAGACTTGCTTGAACCCACCGAATGGCGGGTAATTCAAACTCGCTTGCGCGTAGTTCTTCGCGTGAATGAAAACCGCGGTAAGCGAGATAAACGCAGAGTTCGCCGCCGTTGAGTCACCAGTGCCAGTGGGTGACATTGTGAACGAAACCGTGGCGGCGGCTTCCGCACTGGGAACGCTAAACTCAAAGCCAACAGAGCCGTACGAATCCGACGCCGTCGGCGGGTAGAATTCAAACGAGCCAATGTTGACGTTTGCAGAGGTGCGAGTGACGTCAAACGTCACGTTTTTCTTGGTGGACGCCAAAGAGTACTCGAAACGAGCCTCATACGTGGCCAAGCCATCGATCCACGGGGTGAATGTGAAAGTGATATCCCCATTCGCACCTGTAGTATCGTGCGTCCAATCCGCCGACGGGATGTCTACAAAGTCTTTTGTGTAGACGCCCACGTTGGTTCCCGTGGCGGAGCCGCACATCGTAATCTCCAGAGCTTCATCCGTCGCCGAAGCGTAATTCATAGTGTACACGCGATACCCAGATGTTGATCCTATATCACTCGCGGTTCTGCACGAGTCTTCAATTCTAGGGAACGGGAACACTTGCGTCGTATCGGTCTCGCCTGTAAACTCTCGTGGCAAACCAGTCATTCGCGTGCGCGACCCATCCGTTCTCGTCGTACCGACGATGTATTCCGGCAAGGTTTCCGTGACGTCTAGCACGTCAAAAGCTAAGCGATTGTCGGAGAGTGACTTAAACTGCACATCAGACGGAGTGTAGCTTCTATACGGGTACACGGTGTCCGCTAATGTGGCGCCCGTCGACGCCGTCGCCGTGAGATATGAGGGAATCGTGCGGTCGTATCCGTAGATTGCCACAAACGCCATGCGACAGCCCTCTATTACGGCGGCGCGGGCAAAGTTGAACCCTTCGTTCGCCATCTGAGCGACGCACGAATCGTACACTTCACCCAGATACTGGCACTGGTCGCACCACTTCGCTTGCACCGTTGAGACGCTACCAGGGTCGTGCGTGGCGGTCCCGCAAGCGGCGTTGTTGAGCGCCGCGCCGCCGCCCCACGGCGCGCTTCCTTCTGCGTTCGCGTCGAAGTTTACGCTGGTCGCCGAGCCCGCCGTGGCGCATATGCCTGTCGATGTAACACTATTTGGGACACTTATGACCACGATGAGCTGCGCCGCGCATCCCGTGCAAGCGGTAAACTTGGTGATGTTTGCCACCGTCGTCTCTGAAATCGTTATTTGTAAAAGCTCCGTGCTCGCCAAGCCCGAGCTCACGGGCATCCAGTCAGACACGCACAAAACACCAGTGGAGCCGTCGGAGTATGGCAGATCATTCGTCTTGGTAACACTGTTGACTTTCACGGTGCCATCGGCGTGCACTTCGACGCTATCGTGCGCCGGCGAAACGGATGCTTTGAGACCGATGTGCGTGATGATGCGTCTCGCATAACCCGTGCCGGAGTCTTCGGCGAACCGAGCGACAAAGTCTCCATGCGCCGCGGCGTTCGCGTGCAAGGTGATATCTTCATTAGCCAGATCGATTGCGCCACAGTTCGTCCTGTCCACTGCGCCGTTCGTCGTCGTCAGCGCCTGTTGGCTGACAGCGTTGAGCGCTCCCGAGGTGGAGTCCTTGTCAAACGTCACGACTGTTTCACCACCGAAAACGCCACAAATCTTCTGTGGGTTGACGTATGCCGACTTACACGTCGGTACTGAACAAAACTCCCATCGAGGTTCGCCTCGGGTGTACGACCCGGTGATGGCGGTGTGATCGACGTAGCACCATGGGTGCGCGTCAGACGACGGATTACGACACTCATTGCTCGTCGATCCCGAAGACGACGCGTACGTGTGCGCGAACGGCGATTGGGACGACCACGACTGGCACTGTTTGCCCGAAATCGTCACGTTCGTGGTCCCAGTGTAAGCTACGCTATTATCTGTACATTCTCCGTTTGCAAGCGTCGCGCCGCACTTGGGATACGGGCCGTAGCCTGTGGCGCAAGCGGTGCAATTGCTCCCCGAGAATCCAGTGAAACACGTACACGAGGTCCCATCGACGTTCACGGTACCATGCCCACTGCAAAGATCATTACACGGGTTCGTCGTGCACGCTGCATCGCAAAGAGTGCCCGTGTATCCGCCCGCGCACTCGCATCGCTTGAGGGCCGCGTTCCAGGTGCCGCCGTTGGCGCACGTCGGCTGCGGCTCAATGAGTCGCTCACAGAGCTCGCCAGCGTATCCTGCGTCGCACTCGCACTCGCCCGAGAGTGCGTTGCAACGACCGTGGTCGCCACACTTGCACTGATCGCACGCGTACCCATCGAAGGCGCCCCGACAGGCGCATTGCATACTTCCGCTCACGCACGAACACACTCCATTGCTAGAGTCGCACGTTGAGCAAGTGTCTTGCACGCAAAGCCCTGAAGTGGCGTCCCGCGAATAACACGGCTCACAATCGCACTGACCGGTTCCAACATTGCACGTACCGTGTCCACCACACACCTCGGTGCCGACGGTCAAGGTGCCGGCGCACGCGACGGTGCAGTTTACACCCGACCATCCCTCGAGGCACACGCACGAGCCGCTCGAATCGAGACGACCAGAGCACACGCGCTGCTGCGTGCCGTCCGACTTCAGGTATGTGTGCGCTGAGCCACATTCGCATGTCCCGACTATCGTGGCGGCGTTACATCGCGAGCCGACGTAGCCAGGATTACAGAAGCAACTTCCCGACGCCGAGTCGCATAAACCGTTTCTCGAGCACGGATTGCTCGCGCCGCCGGGGCACATCTTCTCGCATCCGTCTCCACCGTAACCGCTCGAGCACGTACACGTGCGCGTGATGTTATCACACGTCCCCCTGCCGTTGCAAAACGCGCTGACGCGGTCGACATCTACGTAAGCGGGCAACATAGTTGAGGTGACGGCGCCCGGACACGTGGCGCACTGTGCGCTCGATCCCACGCTAAACGCGGAGCAATTACCATCTTGCGGAGCACTACCGTCGAGCTGCGCCGCGGTACACCGACCAGTGGTGTGGCACCACCCACATCCGCTCTGATCGGCGCACTCGCCGCACGTCAACGCCGCGCCGCACGTATCGAGGCACTCGCCGATGACGTCGAAGCCGCTCGAGCACGAACCATCAATCTTCGTGCACGTCTTCGTCGCCGAGCAGTACCCGCACGCGTCATCCGTGGCGCACGACGCGCACGTTGCGTGCAAAGCGCAGTGATTCGTGCAAGTTGCGCTGCGAATCTTGAAACCTCTCAACGCGCTCGCCGTCGGAATCGTCTCCCACGACATCGCAAACGTCGCGTCGTCAAACGACCCAATCTCCACCGAATCGATGCGTTCGAGCAGCGTGAACTTCATCGCAAACTCTGAGTTCACATCGGCGACGTGGCCGATGACGATACCGCGTTGATCCGATCCCGATCCCCAGCGAAACTTGCCAAGACCCAAATCCGTGTCCAACTCGTAGCAATCGCTCGCCGACGAAACCGACGGGTCGCATCCGCTTCCACTCGTCACCACGTTCGTCAATCCCCGAGGTTCCTCTATCACCACGTTCGCCGAGTTTTTCAACGAACCACCCTCCATCATCAGCCCAACCTCGGGAGAGCTCGACCCCGTCGCCGCCCTCGCGCCCGCCAACACCACCACGTGCGCGCCCGAGTCGTCGTCGTTCACGAACACAATCCTAACCGTCTTATCCTTCTCCAGTCCCGTGTTCGAATCCGCGTACGACAACGTCGATCCCATCTCCGCTCGATTATAAAACAACTGTCCCGCGCTCACCGTCGGCGACGTCGCGCACGCCCCCGCCGCGTTCGACCAATAGAGCTCGTTCCCCGCGTTCGTCCGCTTCGGCAATCGCACCGTCGTCGCCGCCGACGTGTTCCCCGCCGCGTTCCCCACGTCCAAGCACGCCTTCGCGAACGCGTCCACGAACAGCGGGTGCTCTTTCGGCACCGCGGTGACCGGTTTGACGGTTTTCCCTATGGACGCCTTCGTCGCCGTCGCCGTCGGCTCCCACGACGCGCCGTAACACACGTCCGCCGTGAACGCCGCGCGGCCCGGCGTCGCGCCGCCGAGCGCCGCGACGAGCGCGATCGCGATCATCGCCGTCCGCGTCCACGCGCTCGGCGTTCGCGCGCTTCGCGTCGGCGTCGGCGCCGTCGCCGTCGCCATCGCGTCGTCCAACACCTCGCGGCGTCGTCGTCGTCGTCGCGTCGTCGTCGTCGCGCGCGCGTCGACGCGCCGCGTCGACATCGCGCGCGCGCCGATCGCGCCGCGTCGCGCGACGCTCGCGCGTTCGAGGCGCGGCGATGCGCGCGCGGAGTTGTGCGAGCGACGCGCGCGCGCGCGGCCGACCGCGTTCGACCGCGTTTGAAATAAACGTTTGGTCTGCGTTAAACCCTAGTAGTGTGTGTGTTTTTAAGCGATCACGTATATTTATAGGGCGTAACACCCTCGATTTGAACGGCACCGCGGATGCGTCGACCGCAGAACGCGGCGCCATGCGCGTCGGCGACCGCGCGCGCGACGCGCGATTGCGAACGCTCGTTCGCGTCGCCCTCGCGCTGTTCGCGCTCGCGCCGAGCCCGCGCTCGAGCGCGAGCGCGCCGGGAAGCGAAGCCGCGGGCGCTCGGGGCGCGCGCGCGCGCGACGCGCGACGCGCGCTCGGCGTGCGAACGACCGAGGCGGCGCACGACGACGCGCTCACGGCGTGGAACGCGAGCGATGAGAGCATCGTGAGCCCGCTGCGGTGCCAGCGACGGGCGGTGTTCGGGGAGTGCGTGCAGGAGGTCGGGTGCGGGTGGTGCGACTCGCGCGACGTGGACGGACACAACCCGACGTGCTACTCCTTGCTCGACGCCGCGCTGTGCGTGTCGCATTTGCCGCCGGTGATGAACGCGCCGCGAGTGGTGAACGCGGTGACGAATGAGATTGAGATACCGTGCGATCCGAGGTGCGCGGCGATTGGGAACGCGGAGCACTGCGCGAAAGCGGACGGCTGCGGATGGTGCGCGGCGTCGTCGACGTGCATGAGCGGAAGCGTGTATAACGGACCGTGTAGAACGTGTGCGTATAATTGGACGTACAGTGCGCCGACGCCGACGTGCGTGGGGGCGATGACTGGGGATGGGTGCGCAACGTGCGGGTGCGAGAATAACGGCGTGTGCGCGGCGACGAGCAAGGAGTGCATTTGCCCTGATGCCTTCACGGGTAGTCTGTGCCAGTTCAACACCACGACGAACAACGGTCGGGACGCGTGTAATGGACACGGGACGTGGGACGCCACGGCGAAGGATTGCGTGTGCGATCGAGGATGGGTGGGCGTCGGGGACAATCGGTGCAAATTTTCGTGTTCGCCGTCGGTGGATTGCAACGGTAACGGCTATTGCTCCGAGCGAGATGGCACGTGTGTGTGCGATTTAGGGTTCGCCGGAGAGTCATGCTCGTGCCTGTCGCAATCTTTGGTGAGTTATCCTTATCCGGACGCGTTGTTGAACACGAACAAGACGGGCTGTTGCCCGTATAGTTACATTGAATGTCCATCGGGGTCGCTGAACGCCGGACAATGCGTGATAGCGCCAGCGGATACGACGAAGTGTCCGGTAGAGAGCAGAGACGATGGGTTTTTGGTGTTCCTGGGGTTGCTGTTGTTTTTCCTAGGCATGTACTTATCGGCCGCGATCATCGCGGCGATTTCAGGACATCCAGACCCGACGTGCACCGTGGTGGTCCGATTGCCCACTATCGTGCGGTTGCGAGATTCACTTTTCATGCGAAACATCGATGACGTGAACGAGATGCAGACCATTAGCTTGACTTGCAAGTTGACGGACAACTTCCAAAAGGTGAAGCGAATGGTTTGTCGGCGCTTGAAACATCAGCCGGATCCGGACAGCGTGGATTTGTTCTATTTGGGATGTCTCGTCGATCCTGGTTGGCGCTTAGGCGATGGAATCAACGTTGCACAGACGTGTCACGTGCACCTGAAGCTTCGCGGCAACCATGAGACGCACAAGTACACGTCAAAGAAGAAGGCACTGAAGCGCTTGCGTTACATCTTCAGCGACAACGTCATCATCTTCTGCCTGTATTTCTTCTTCATACTTTCGTTATCGCTCTGTGCGTCGACTTGGTCGTGGGATAGAAAGAATGATTCGGGGATTCCATCACCACCGCCGCCACCATCACCCACGCCCTTTAGTCCGCCACCGTTCCCACCGCCACCCAGCCCGCCGCCGTCGCCTGCGTATCCACCACCGCCACCAGCGGCATGGATTGATTTACTGAACGCGCAGAACACGGTGAACACGAATGCAACGTTCGGGACGGACTCCACGTTCATCGGCGCAGATCAAGTAGGACACATACCGACGGACATACTAGCATTAGAATCGATTACGGTGACGTACGCGACGCAGTTGGCGGTGACGAGCAACTCGTCCGGAAACGTAGTCAACTTTTACACGTACGAAGATGGGCCTCTCTGGCAGCGAGAGCTCCCTTTGTTCACGAGTCGCTCGGGTATTCCGTTTGTGGCGAACATATTCACCGTCTGTGATCCTCGGAAAGCAGTCGAGGCTACTTTCCAAGTCGAGATGAACGCCGGATACGGCGTCGTGTCGTATCAACCCAAACCGAATGAAAACGGCGTAGACGTATTCACCTTTCGCGGAACGGTTGAATATACCGTCGCACAAGCGCTCGGTCTCGACACCGATGGCACAGTCGATTGTAGTCCCGCCGTGCTGGCGTTGTACAACAATAGCTGCACGACGGATATCAAGGAGGCGCGAGTGGATATCGCGAAACGCAACGACGCACCAGTCGCCGCGGGCGGTGAGCAAATATTGAGCTACGAGTCAACGGCTGATATTATTCCAATGCGTACGCAGGTTGATGCGACCGCGACGGGCAGCAAGTTGAGCCGCCCTATGACGGCGACTGATATCGACGGCGACAGACTCACGTGGACGATTCGTCAACAGCCGGCGCACGGAACCCTCGAGCTTCCGGCCGGTCCCGTCGCTTATTCGTCGACGTTCGAGTATATACCAGACATTAATTTTACTGGGTATGATTATTTCATTTACAGTGTGGATGACAGTTTGGATAACACGCCCGATACGACTTTGTACGACGTGGCCAGCGTCGTCGTAGCCGTCGGATCCGCCACCGGAAAGCCCGTCGGCGTAGTCTCGCACTATTGGGTGGATGAAGATACGACAATGACGGGTCGATTCGGGCGAACGATCATGGCTTCGGAGTATGCCGGCACTTTAACTTACACCGTAACGAATGCGGGCGTGCAGAATGGCACCGTGACAAAGCTGTGCAATGACGTGGAGGTGCAGTATTGGTGGAATTGTTCTGTCAACACTGATGACGGAAATCTCAATTTTCAGTACTTCAACTATACGCCGAGCGCGAATTTCACCGGGACCGACAGTATTGAGTTCTCTATCGTGTCCAGTTACGACTCGACTCTCGCGGCGTCCGCCTCAGTCAACGTGACGATCAGACCTGTGAATGACCCCCCATTTTTGGCAAACATGGAGGTGAACGCGGTGATGAATAGAGACCGAGCGGCGGATGACTTAGGAGATGCAGATTTGACCCCGATTACGTTTTCGCCTTACGACGTCGACGCTGGTCCATACTTTAGACTTTTCTTGACGTGGAAACCGATCGTCACACAAAGCGATTGGGCGACGCGTAGGAGAGGTCGATGGTACAAATCAATCGACAGATTTGGACGACCGATGGACGAAATTACGGCAGCAACGCTCGATCAGGTTGGTCTGCTGAACAACGGGACATCGATCACGCTTTATTATTTGGCGCCGCCATTACTCTACGGATTCTTTCCGTCCACCACGTTGGTTCGGCAGAATCCTTTAGAGAAGTACGCGATTCGCGTAGTCGACGACGGCAGCCTGGTGAGTGCGGAGGCAACATTGAATATTCATGTTGGTTGTGCGCTAGGTTACACAACAGAGTCAGCAAGCGCCGTTGGTGATGCGTCAAACGCAAAGACTTACGGCACGTGCACGATTTGTCCGCTTGGTCAAGTCACCGACGCCATCAACTCGCACACCTGTCGTGCCTGCCCGGTGGGTATGGCTGGCGGAACCGTGCAACGAGGCTTCTGTACCCGATGCAGCAATGGGTATTATTCCGACACCCCGGGACTTGCAACTTGCATTTCATGTCCCGCTGGGAGTACCTCTGTTCAAGGCGCAACGTCAAGGGACCAATGTTTCTGCAACATCGGTTGGTACGGCGTGCCGGGATATTGCTTTCCTTGCCCAGAGTACAGCGACTCCTACGGAGCGCCCGAACGTTGGACGTATTGTGCTGAGACGAATCTCACGGTGCCTTATCCGCAGCCTGGTTTCTACGTCGTGTCTCCTGAAACGCGCTCGTACAAGCAACCCATCTCCATGCGACAGTGCTTCCCCCATAAGGCGTGTCCCGGTGTGAAAGGCATCGCTGGCTCGGCGCAAGTGGACGCCATCGCCGCGGGCGGATCGAGTGCGGATGCCGTGCAGTGCGCAGAGGGATATGTTCACGACGCGTGTGAGACGTGTGTTACGGGTTACTACCGTCTCAATGGTCAGTGTTTGAAGTGCGGATCTGCTTTGGGGCACACGCTGTATGGTGCGGGCGTCGGCTTGGTGATGCTTTCGGCGATTTTGATGCCCTGGCTCATCGACGAGCAGAGCTTTCGATACATCGTCTATTGTCGTATATTATCGCTCGTTGTGTTTCTGCAAGAAGTTGGGATGATTGGGAGATACAATCTTGGCTGGAACGATTATCCCGGCTTGACTTTGCTGCTACAGCTATGCTACATACTGCAGCTCAACCCCGAAGTCATCGGCCTCGAATGTTTGACTGAATACGATTTTGTGGCACGCTGGAACTCATTAATGGCCATGCCGGCGATTGGACTTGCGCTGATGTACGGCATCGCACAGCTGTACGCCTACATTTGGGGTAAATTTTACATCAAAACGCAGCCGAGTGTCGAGGTGGTTCGCAACGGTCAAAGGCGATGGGTTTTAATGCTTCGAAGTATTTTGAACGTCATTCAAATTACTTATGTCGCCGTCATCATCGCGACATTTGACTTTTTCATATTTCATCGTTCAGTGACGGACAAGTTTGGGTACATTCGTGCGCAGCCGAACTTGCGATTCGGATATTTCTCATCGACGACTGGAAGCACGAAATGGCAACAGCTGTTCCCGCTCGCCTTGATCGCCCTGCTTCTGTACCCGATCGGTTTCTTTGCCATCATGTATTGGGTAATAAAGTACGCCATGGGAGGATGGGAAAAGCTGTGGAAACGAGATTTGATTGGATTTGCAACGTTCCAGTTCACAGATGATTACGTTTGGTATCGTGTGAACGAGATGGCACGAATATTGGCGTTGTGCTTGATTCAACTTCTAGGCTACGAGCTCAGAAATGGCAACGGTGTCGTGCAGGCGCTCACCGCTCTACTCGTAATATCTGTGTCGTTCGCGACCGTCATTTTGCGACCTTTTAAAACGAGCGAAGCAAAACGGTATCTTGGCTTACATTTGCTCGCCATGGTGCTCGTACTGATGCTTTCAGTCATTTCAATAGCGCCGGTGTCGTACATCATCAACCAAAGGACAAAGGACAACGCCAGAAATGCCGTGTGGCAAACCATTGCGGTGGCTGTCTTTGTTTTCTGCGCAGGGATTTTTTACGAAGCCTATAGCAGCGCGGAATGGTTCAAGAGAGCTGACTGGCACCTTCGACGGGCCTACAAGAATTTTATCGCTCGTGTCATCAGTATTGTCGTGAGTGAGCGCCGCTCATCGCAGTGGCTACGCGAACGCAAGTGGGTCGAATGGAAACCGACACTTTCGCTGCTCAACCCCAGTGCGGGCGCGATTCTTCAGCTTGAGTCCGCGGAAGGTGATCAAGGATTGTATTTCAGTGGTAATTTCGACATGCACCTGCGAATGGAATTCGCTCGAGGAATTCGCTCGCTCTGGCGACACAAGACTGTGGAGACCATTCTGGGTACCCATGACGAAAGAGCCAAATCTTTCTACAAGATGCTCTCGCGCCCGGTGCGTCAAAGCCTGATTCGCGCCGCGGCGGTGGACAATCGGGACATGAATCGACAAGTGCAACTCTTCATCGAGAATAAGATGATTCAAAAGAGATACAACTTCTATCGCAAGTTTTACAGACAGGCTCAAAAAGATTTACGCGGCGTCTCAGGCGCTCACAACCCGTCGGTCGAACGCTTTTTACTTCGAGACTCCACTCTCGCCCGTGCGAAGTCGCACGCTACGCAAGAGAAAGAGAAGGAGGACGAAGAGAAGCAACTCGCTGAGTATGAGGCACTTCAACAAGCTGACAACGTTCGAAGAGCCTTTCAAACGGATGTGAACGACGCGGCAGACTTGGACCAAGAGGAGCTCTTTTTCCAAACATCCGAAGTCAGTGGACGCACGCACTTTGTTCGGTTCCAGGGTTACTTTGGTGATATTCACCCTGATTGGGATGCTTACGATGAAAGTCTCGCAAAAGCGAAAGCAGAGGCGCAGGATGAAGACGGTGACGTGTTGCCGTGGCACCTGGACCTCGACGACGTCTACGACGATTTCTGTTGCCTCTGCGAATGCGAGCCCGGAGAGCGCTGCGCTCGTCACGGCAACTTGTACGTCGTCATCCAGCAAGACGACGAAGAGGTGTCGCGAATTAAACAAGAGCGAGAACGACACTTCCGTACGAGAGAAACCATCATCATTCAGGAAGAAGACCCGGATCGATCGAGAGATTTAGGATGGAACGTGTACGTCCCCGTTCGTCTCAAGGAGGAAGTCTCAAGCGTTCACACCAAGCTCGCCACAGAATTGCGAGACATGCGCGATCGGGGCGAGTTCGCAGGTGAAGACGAGCTTCCTGCTGTCACTGGAAGTAAATTTGATATCTCGCACAAAGGCAAGCTGCTCGACACTCACAACACAGTGAAGCTCGAGAATCTTCAATGGAAGGCGGAGGTGCAGCTCGAGAACCGCCGCGGTAATTTGGCCAAGACGACAGCGTGGTTGATTCTTCAAGATGACCCAGAAGAGGCAAGGGATCCCGATGAAGATGAACGAATGTACGCTCGACCGGATATTGAAGAAGGGCCAGTGTTGGCGCAACCGGTGCTCCAATCTAATCTTGTTCACGAAAATCCGGAAATGACGGTGCTCGACTTGCGCAGAATGCTTGCGGACAGCAATTCAAAACCTCTTGAACGAACGATTCTGCGTTACCGCAACAATGGTAAGGAGCTCATCCAAGATGCCGCTCCGCTTACTCGCAAGGGTATCAGCAAACCGAACCATGTGCTGACTTCTTTCGAGCCCGAAGATGGCAACTATTACGTCTGGAGCGAGATTCGCAATCACTGGACATTTTTGGAGGGTTTGTTCAAAACATACGCGTCGATTCCGTCTGGTCCGAGTGACAACGAAACGCGCGTCGGTGCGGATGATCACTTGCTCATGTCTTACCGTCAGTTCATGTACCTCATCTCGAGTTGCAAGATTGAGGACAAACTACCGAACTCGCAGTACAATCAGCTCTCAGCCGTCGTTCGATCGGTATTCGATACCGTCAAGGCGCCCGAGCTTCTCGCCAAGTGTCTCACACTCGATCGAGAGACTGGCTCAGTTGAAGGATCGCTATGTCCGAGCGAAGGTCCGAGGTTGGAGCTGCGTATCAAGCACGCTTGGGGAATGCACCTGGATGAATTCCTCACTTCCCTCGTCTTCATGGCTTGGATCATCTACGGTCATCGCGTGCCATTGACAGATAGAGGCGTCGCTCGCGCAACGCGCTGGCTGATTGAACGCATACTTCGCCCTAAGGCGCATCATATCGTCGAAGCATACGAAGCACAAGCGAGATTTGCGACGGCTATGAAGAAGCAAGGCAAATCGTCTGACGAGGACATCCGCGCTGTGAGCACTGTGTACAAGGCTTTCACCGACAAGGATGGCATGGAAGTGATGGAGTTCAAGGCTGCAGCAATGTGGGCCGTCGGTGCCGAGAGTCCATTGAACAAGTTTGGTGAATTGGTCTTCCGAACCTACAGCGATTTCTCAACGTCGACTCCTGATTGGGTGTACCACGGCGCTCGACATGGCTGGGTGCACGCCATCGATGAAAAACCTGACGGGTACTTGTGCTGCCAAGGGAGCCGGCTGGACGCGAAGAAGTTTATGCTCGCGTTTGGCGATTTCTGCTTCCGCGCGAATCCAACCGTAAAGCCATCGGAAGCGCTTCAAGCACAATTCAAACAAGCACAAGAGAGAAAACCGCTCGCGGAGTCGCCGAGTGTGCATGCGGTGCTCGAAGAGCCGAGCGATGAGTTGGCGCGCAAGAACCTCGTCATGCCGGATTCGCGCTGCTCCATCTGCGGTATGACGGATCATGAAGCGCCAAATTGTCCTCGCAAAAAGGATGTCAACTGTCCAAATTGCGGAATCACCGTAGAGCCGCCGAATAAAATCGTCATCGGTCCGGATGATTTGGAATATTGCAACGAGTGCTTGCGGGAGGATGAACCGGAAGACGAGCCGTTCGTGTGCCCGAACTGCGAGACGCCGTGCGAGCCCGAAGAAGTCGCGATCAGCGACGTCGACGGCAAGAAACACTGCCCGCGTTGCGCGCCGGAGCCGTTCGTGTGCCCGAACTGCGAGACGCCGTGCGAGCCCGAAGAAGTCGCGATCAGCGACGTCGACGGCAAGAAACACTGCCCGCGTTGCGCGCCGGAGCCGTTCGTGTGCCCGAACTGCGAGACGCCGTGCGAGCCCGAAGA
>Ga0255769_10000645_pt1 | contig 41502 bp, 50 predicted proteins | sample 041ome_9_FD_179637 | JGI IMG/M metagenome (GOLD analysis project Ga0255769, IMG submission 179637) | Coastal salt marsh microbial communities from the Groves Creek Marsh, Skidaway Island, Georgia - 041413US metaG (version 2) | ecosystem: Environmental > Aquatic > Marine > Intertidal zone > Salt...
TTGTACAACCAAATCTATGATGCGACTAAGAAGAACGAGAACACTTTGATGCCTCCATTCGGCACATTCAATATTTTGAGCGAAGCTGAAATCAACAGCATCATGGATTACCTGTACTCAATCTAAACGAAAATATTCAACTCTTAGGAGAGTAGTTAATGAATACTGATATGAAACGTCGAGTCTTCTTGAAAGGCTCTTTGGCTGCAGGCACTGTTGGTGTTGCAGTAAGTGCTGGTCTTTTGGCACCTCAAGCTGTAATGGCTGCATGGCCTAAAGCTGAGTTCGAAGCTAAGAAAATGGGTGACCTTGGTGCTGCTTCAGGTGACATCAACGTTAAAGCGCCAGATATCGCAGAAAACGGTGCCGTTGTACCTGTTACTGTGACTCACAGCATGAATGCTGACAGCGTTGCAATCTACGCATCTGCTAACGGCACACCATTGGTAGCGCAATTCATGGGCCCAGGTGCACAATCTTCTGTATCTACTCGTATCAAGATGGGTAAGACCGGTGATGTGATCGCTGTTGTTAAGTCAGGCGGCAAAATGCATCACGCTAAGAAGTCTGTAAAAGTCACCATCGGTGGTTGTGGCGGTTAATCCGAACACATCCATACGAATAGCTAAAGAATTCAAGAGGTATTAACCATGGCTAAGAAGTCAATCAAGGTTCGCGCTAAAGAGAAAGGCGGCGTCGTAACTGTTAAAGCACTTATGAATCACCCAATGGAAACGGGTCTTCGTAAAAACAAGAAGACTGGCAAAATGTTTCCTGCTCACTACATCACTGAAGTGACAGCAACTATCGGCGGTGCAAATGCACTTTCTGCCAACTGGGCAGGCGGCATCTCTAAGAACCCTTACCTAGCGTTCGACGCACCAGGTAAGAAAGGTGACGAGATCACTCTGTCTTGGACCGATAACCAAGGTAATAGCGAGTCAGCTACTGCCAAAGTTAAATAAACCGGCTAAGGTAATTGGGTTGGAGTTGCTTGGCCATGTACCAAGCAACCGCCCTACACCCACTCTGGGAGGAGTCAATAAATGAAAATGACAAAATATGCGTTAGCCGCAGTTGTCGCTTTCTCAGCATCTTCTGTTGCGATTGCAGACGGTCACGGCAACAAGAAAGCTACTGATACAACACCAGCTGAAGACTTGGCTGCGTATCGTGCTTATTTCGAAAAACGTCATCCTGATGACGGCGCAGGCGGCAAGCCAGATTTTAGTAACGGCGTTTACTCAATACTTGCTGACGCACGTTCACAATGGGAAAACACCGAAGAATTCCCTCCATATGAAGATATGGTCGCGAAAGGTGAAGAGATGTGGAACACCCCATTCAAAAACGGCAAAAGCTATGCCGATTGTTTCGGTGGCGACCCAGCTCAGCGTAAGAACTACCCAATGTGGGACGACAAGCGCAAAATGGTTGTGACCATGGAACTAGCGGTTAACGAATGTCGCGAAGCGAACGGTGAAAAGCCACTGAAGTACAAGAAAGGCGATATGACCCGCTTGACCGCTTACATGGCTTACGAGTCACGTGGCCAAAAGGTTAACGTTCAAATCCCTAATGACGACGCGTTAGCGGCTTACAACAACGGTAAAGAGCTGTACTTCGGTCGTCGCGGCCAGTTGAACTTCTCATGTGCGTCTTGCCACGTACAGAGCAGTGGTACCCGCGTACGTGGCGACACCCTTTCAATGGGCCTAGGTCACGGCACTGGTTGGCCTGTTTACCGTCAAAAGTGGGGTGACTTAGGTACCCTACACCGTCGTCTAGGCGGCTGTATGAAGCAGATGCGTGCTAAGCCTTTCAAGGCTCAGGGCGAAGAGCTTCGTAACATGGAGTACTTCCTTACTCACATGAGTAATGGTATGGAATTCAACGGTCCATCTTCTCGTAAGTAACCCGTTATCCAGTTAGAAAGCCCGGCTTAGCCGGGCTTTTTTTATGTGCGTTAGAAATGTTTAAAGATACGGATTGGTTTGCTGATCGTTCACTGCTGTGTAACGACGATAAGCCCATTGGTATTGCGCTGGTTGATCAGCAATTACCCGCTCTACCGCCTGATTTAACGCAATAGCGGCCACTTGCGCATCTTTATCGCTCACCTCAGCGGCAGCATCGAAATATCGCATCACGTAACGATTGTCTGCCTGACGCTCAGCCCAGCAGAACAACACAGGACTATTATGCTTAGCCGCTAAACGGCTCATCAGCACCATGGTTGAACTCTCGCGACCAAAGAAGGGAGCACTCACTGCTGCAGCACCTGCGGCACGCGGCACTTGATCAGGGAGTATCGCGACAACATCGTTAGCTTTAAGCGTGTCGTAGAGTGCCTTAATGCCGGCACGGTCCGTTGCCACCATGGCAATCCGACCTATCTCACGACCCTTTTGCATGAGCGGCTCAATAAACGCCTGACGCGGCGGTCGATACAAAGCTGTTATCGCAACATCTTGTGGCACACCACTGCTGACCATCTCCCAGTTGCCATGATGCGGCATGGCGAGCACTAAACCTTGCCCTTGAGATAGCAGTTGATAAATCTTTTCCGGCAACCCATTTGGATTAACCCGTGAAGCAATGGTTGATGGAGATAACCAAATCTTTGGCATCTCCATAAAGGTCTTGGCACTGTGAACAAGCGCTTGCTTGGTCATCTTTTTGCAGTCTTGCACGCTTAAATCCGGGTAAGCGATCTTCAAGTTTGCCTGTACATTCTTAGCCTCGCGACCATTCGATAGGTACATAGCGTGACCCACAATAACGCCCAAGCCAGACAACGCCGACCATGGCAGCTTAGCCACGACATAAAACAGAGATGTGATCAGTCGCTCTCGCATTGACTTATTAAATGCTTTTAATTCCCAAAAGCCGATAGCTTTGTTCTATACCTTATCTAGGGATTACGCCCTGACAACCATCAACACTAAAGGAAAGACATGTCTAACCTAAACGAACCGGCTGGTATCTCGCCAAAAGCGGCCTACCAGCTTCTACAAGACGACAGTCGCGCTGTACTTGTCGATATCCGCTCATCCATGGAGTTCTTGTTCGTCGGCCACCCTAAGGGGGCTGTTCACGTTCCTTGGATTGATGAACCTGACTGGGATATTAACCCAGAGTTCGTCACTGAAGTGCGCAAACTCCTGCTTGGTGGGGTTGTCTGCGCGGATAACGATGGCTGTGCACCTATTGTGTTGATTTGCCGCAGTGGCAAACGCTCACATGAAGCCGGCAAAGCACTGCTTGCCGCAGGCCTAAAAAATGTCATGCATGTTGACGAAGGTTTTGAGGGCGAGCTAAACGAAGAACATCAACGTAGCAAAGTAGGCGGTTGGCGATTCCATCAACTGCCTTGGGAGCAATGCTAGCAAGTGCTATCCTGCGGCGACTTATCTGATCGTCGCAGCCTTATGATCCTTTGCACTGAATCTGTCACTCAATCCCTTATCCAAATTCTCAATTACTACCAACTCACGGTTGTTAGTGTTGAGAATGATGCCCCTATCCCAGGTTCATATTGGGGCGAGAGTGAAGCAGGACTGATTGATAACCAGCTCTATATACGCCCAGATACACCACTCCACTCAGCACTCCACGAAGCGTGCCACTTCATCTGCATGGACCCTTATCGACGCGATGTACTCGATACCGATGCTGGTGGCGATTTTGATGAAGAAAACGCCGTCTGTTATCTACAGATACTGCTCTCAGATCACATTAGCACCACTCATCGCCAACAAATGTGCGCCGATATGGATGACTGGGGCTACACCTTTCGACTAGGCTCAGCGCAAGCTTGGTTTGAGAGTGATGCAGCCGATGCCAAATCTTGGCTTTTACGTCACCAAATAATTGATCATAATGATCAAATCACGTGGCAGAAGCGCCAGTAAACTTATTTTCACCGAAAAGGATGTTCAGATGATCCGTAAATGTCTCTTCCCTGCTGCCGGTTATGGCACACGTTTTTTACCGGCCACTAAGGCAATGCCTAAAGAAGTGATGCCCATCGTTAATAAGCCATTGATCGAATATGGCGTTGAGGAAGCGATGGCAGCGGGCATGAACAATATCGGTATCATCACAGGTCGAGGTAAGCGCGCGATTGAAGATCACTTCGATACTAGCTATGAGCTTGAGCATCAAATTAGCGGCACCAGCAAAGAGAGTATGCTCGACGGCATTCGTCACATCATCAATAACTGCTGCTTCTCTTATACCCGTCAAATCGAGATGAAGGGCTTAGGTCATGCCATTTTGACTGGTGAAGCCCTGATTGGCCGCGAGCCCTTTGGCGTGGTTCTCGCCGATGACCTATGTGAAGGCGAAGGCGATCCTGTCTTGGCACAAATGGCTAAGCTTTATGAGAAACATCGCTGCAGCATTGTGGCTATCGAAGAAGTACCGATGGAAGAAACCAACAAGTATGGTGTGATTGCGGGCAATGAGATTGAAGAAGATGTCTTCATGATCACCAATATGGTGGAAAAACCAGACCCTAAAGATGCCCCTTCGAACCTTGCAATTATTGGTCGCTACATTCTGACACCCGATATCTTCGACATCATTCGTGAAACACCTCCCGGTAAAGGCGGTGAGATTCAAATCACTGATGCCCTCATGGAGCAAGCGAAGCGCAACATGGTATTGGCGTACAAGTTTAAAGGTCGTCGATTTGATTGCGGAAGCGTTGAAGGTTTTGTCGAAGCAACCAATTACTTCTACGAGAAGTACAAAGCTTAATCTTCGAGCAATCGCATAAAGGCTGTCGCCTTATCTAAACTTTCTTGGTATTCGTTGTCGGCTTCTGAGTCGGCAACGATACCGCCACCGGCCCAGTAATACAGTGCGTCATCTTTCTTCACGATAGAACGAATCGTGATATTGCTATCCAAGCTTCCATCAAAGCCAAATCGCACCACAGACCCACAATATAATTCGCGACTCTCTTGCTCTAGCTCATCAATGAGCTGCATCGCACGGTGCTTAGGTGCACCTGTGATAGACCCACCGGGAAAGCAGGCCTTTAACAAGGACACCGCATCCTCACCGTCTCTAAGTTGCCCAGATACCGTACTTACCAGATGATGCACCGTGGCATAACTTTCGACGTGAAACAGCTTAGGCACATGAATAGAGCCCGGAATACACACTCGACCAAGATCATTACGTAGCAGATCGACAATCATCAAATTTTCAGCTCGGTCTTTATCACTTGCTGCTAAATCCGCCAGGACTTGCGCGTCCTTTTGTATTGATTTCCCGCGTGGACGCGTGCCTTTAATAGGCTTGGTCTCAACATCTTTACCCTGCAACTTCAAAAACTGCTCAGGCGAGTTACTTAAGAGCTGATAACTGCCAGCATCAATATAGGCCCCAAAAGGTGCAGGGCTTAACTCACGCAATGCCAAATAGAGTTGCTCAGCTGAATAGTCAGATATGGCATCGAAACGATGGGTGAAATTAATTTGATACACATCACCTTCTTTGATGAGGTGCTTTATTGCATGAATACCTTCTCGATAGGTTTCAATCGACAAGCCTTTTTTAGTCAATCGCCCAACATTATTCACACATGGCGAACCACACGATGTGGAAGCACTTAACTGACTTACAAGCACTTGCCAATCGGATTCAGCAATATCACTGAAGCCTTGGCAGATAAGTTGCGTAACTCGACGCTCATGATCGACCACAACCATCCAGTCGTATAAGGCAATGAACCCATCGTTAATCAGACGAGGCTTCGTCGACTCCGGAAGCCCCATCCACAATCGACCTAACTCATAAGATAAGACACCCAAAACACCTCCAGAAAAAATCATCTCTGAGGCAGACTTACCACGAGCTAACCAATCTCGAATGACATCAGGAACTTGATGGGCATTACTTGAATCAATCGCTAATGATTCGACCGGATCTGCAGCAATAATATCGAGTCGACCTTCATCGCGACCGGGACGACCACTATCAAGCCATGTCAGATGAGAACGTCCCAACAATGCCATGAAATAACATTGCGCATTCTCAACGTACGGCAGGTCAACGACAGTGATGTTTGACATGAAAAAAGCTTAAGCAATCGTAGAGTTCAATTGTAACGCCAAGCTAAGATCTTTCTCACCGATAAAGTCACCATCATGTGTTTTCAGCCATAGTGCTAATCGACCCCATTCAACACACACCTTGGGATGATGATCAGCTTGCTCCGCCAACACCGAAACAGCTTTAAAAGCCTCAGCTGCTTTAGCCCAATTCGTAAACCGCCACTCACGATAGAGGCAACCTTCATCTAAGAGCCAATCTTTCAGTTGATCAGCTAACAAATCGTTAAGTTGTGCTTGAGAAAAACCTGACATCAGCCCACCTTCAAAATCACGTCACGAGGGATCCATATCCAACCTTCACTATTAGACACCTCTGGCTTTGGCTCCAATAGACGCTCAGGTAGTTTGACAGACCACATCGCCAAGATGGCGCACGTGATCGCGTCTTCACGATCTTCATCAGGCTGCTCAGCATAAAACTGCTTAGCATCCAACATATCTTGCGAGCGTTTACACGGCGAAGGATAGCCCTCGAAAGCAATTAGATTCTCACCATCACTCCATTTCCCTGTTGCAATAACATCAGGTGAAAATTTTGCAAGCACATGAATACCTTTTGTTGCTTGAGCACCAATCATGTCTTTGATCGGTGATAAAGGACGCACGCCATACTCAAATAAATAACGTTCTGTATATCGATAAAGATAGGGGTTTTCTGAGGATGATTGAATATCTTGAGTAACCGGCCTTCCATGAAGTAACGCCACTAACTCATCAGAGAATGCCAAAGGGATATCAATTGCCATCACCACCGCACCCTGATCTGGCGACCACTGAACACCGCAAAGCTGAAATAACGCCGCTATCCACTGCGCTGAAGAGGTGGACTGGTTAATCGTATCTCGCAAGTTGCCACGCCATGGCACCCCAAGCAATTCGCCCTGCTCGTTTAAAATAGCAATCGCATCCCGACTACGCGGGTTGTTATCACAATTCCAACCGCCAACATCCCAACCAATGAACCAACGGATGGGTTTCATCATTAGAGCGATTTCTTCCAGTAAGTATCATCGATTTCATCAACCGCTTTGAGATGCTCAGGGTTTATACACAAGCGATTACCGCACGTCTGAACAACGATGTCGTCTTTTTTCATACCGCCAACAAACAGCTCGAATGCAGCACGATGCACACTGTGCATCTTGTTACCCTCATCACTTTTCAGTAACACTTTGCCATAGCCACTGTTTGATATCTGGCCTTGCCAAACCCAACAGCCGGTATCATTTTGCTTAGCGACATACATCAGTAACTTACGTTGATTTCTCACCACTAACTCTGGGTTATTAATCATGGTGCAAATTCCTCACCTAAGAAATCAAAAAGTTTTCCAGAGTCTTCTGGAATCAATCTAGCCATCACTTCAACCAATTGAGCTGCAGTATATTGAGGTGTCTGTAGATGACCTTCAGCCACATTCTTCTGAAATGGTGCAGACAAAGGCGTCGCTGTGGTTCCTGGCTGCAAACCCACGATGATTTTTTTCTTTGGCGCTCGTGATAGCTCAATAGCATAGTTTTTTATCAGCATATTCAGTGCAGACTTACTGGCGCGATAGCTGTGCCATCCACCTAAACGATTATCACTCACGCTACCTACTCTAGCAGACAGAACACCGATCTTGGCTTGCTTGGACAACACCGGCATAAGCGCCTTAATGGCTAACGTGGGCGCAATGGTATTGATCATGAATGAGCGTTGCATTTGCTCAACACTCAACTGCTTGAAAGATTTTTCCGGCTGCATAGATTCATCATGCAACCAGCCAGTGGCAATGAGGCATAAATCAAAGGCGCCATAATCCTTAAGTCGCTCTGGTAACGACTTAATGTCATCGTCAGCGCATATATCTACCGCAAGCGGAGTATCTCTGTCATTGATGGGTAAGGCTTGTTCTCGAGAAATACTCACAAGCTGTAGAGAAGGGTAACGTTCAAGCAACCGCACACGTAGTGCATGACCAATTCCTCCATTAGCACCGACAACTAGAGCTAACTGAGGTAAGTCACCCTCGCCTCTATCGAGAACACTGGACATGACATCAAGACTGCAGGAATTCAGCTCGAGTGTGTTGATTGTCGAGGAAGCAACCGCCGAGAGCTGTCGTACTCGTTTTCGAATTTGAGTCCATCACGCCACGTGATTTCACACAATAATGTGTTGCCTCAATACTCACTGCAACATTTTCGGTGCCAAGCAACACTTGAAGCGCCACTAGAACTTGACGTGTCAAACGCTCTTGGACCTGTGGGCGTTGCGCAAAGAAACGAACGATACGGTTGATCTTTGAGAGGCCAATAATGGTTTTTTCTGGGATGTAAGCCACCTTCGCAACACCATCAATAGTGACAAAGTGATGCTCGCAGGTGCTCGTCAGATCAATATCACTGACCTTGACCATCTCATGTGCATTCATCTTATTTTCGATAAGCGATAGCTTGGGAAACTTGGTGTAATCCAAACCAGAGAAAATCTCTCGCACATACATTTTCGCGATGCGATGTGGGGTTTCAGCCAAACTATCGTCTTCACGATCTAAACCTAACGTGTCCATCACCTCAGCCATCAGCTCACGGATGCGCTCGTACTTTTGCTCAGAATTCATCCCATTGTCGAACATCGGGGTTTCAAGCCCCTGCTCTAATAAGGTATCTCTAACAAGTCGCGCCTCAGCGCTAATCTCAGGATGCTTGGCTAATCGAACGGAGGGTGTGCTCATGTTCTTTTTCTCCTGCAGCGTCCACTGCTGCGTCATAAGACAAGGTAACCGATACAGAATCGGCAAATCGCAAAGCATGTGGCTTATCAATACGCACAGTGGCTTTCATAACAGAGGCATCCTCGGCACAGATAGCCAAGACCTCATGGGTCAATTTTTCTAAGAGTAGAAAGCGACCATCCTCTACCAACTTGATGATTTGCTTAGTGATGGTTTTGTAATTCAGCGCTGCATCCACATGGTCGGCTTCCACGACCTTCGGGTCGAGACAATGCTGAATTTCGGCATTTATCACAATATCTTGCTGCTTCTCGCGCTCTTCATCGTTAAATCCGATAAAGGTTCTTAGTCGGAGATTACTAATCGAAATGGTGGCTGAAGTTATTTTCATTTTTTGTACAATTTACACTCAGAACAAAATATGGTCATAAATGAACAATAGCTGACTTTTGACCAAAATAACCCATCTAGTTGACCTGAAATTCGATCTTCTGACCTGAACAGGTTGTCATCTATTTCGTACAGCTAAAGTCTGGCCCAAAACGCCGATAATCGTTTAATTCCTAATAATCAATTTCACAAGGATTCGTGACGATGGGTGATGGCGAAATCACCAAACATGGATCAGCACTCTCTACAAACAATCTACCCAGCAATGTTGAGATCGTTCGTCATGATGGAGATCGTAAAAGTTTTCTCGAGCATATTGCCGGCGCCACATTGGTCGTTTTACCGGTTCTTAAAGGCAATATCTCAGCGACTGGCATCAGCGTTTATCTGAGCGCAATGGCGCTTGGAAAATGTGTGATCATTTCTTCAGGACCCGCAGTCGATGATGTTGTACCAACCGATGCTGCAATCACCGTCCCACCTGAGGACATTGCGACCCTCACATCAGCAATTAAAACCACCCTGAATGATCCAAATCTCCGTGAACAAGCTGCTGCAGCAGGTAAAACCTATGCCCTATCGCTGGGTGGAGAAGAAAATCTTTACCTTAACGTTTTACATCAGCTTAAAAATTTAAACAGCGCCAAAGCAGAGTGACTTCATTAGCGCTATCTTTTGCCTGATGAAAGACTGGATACTACAAAACGAATCTACCCTCAGGGTTATCGCCTTTACAGGTGTATTTTTTGTCATCGCCCTGTGGGAATGGTTATCACCCAAGCGAAAACGCCTGCAGTCTCTTACCGCCCGATGGGTAAACAACCTTGCTTTAGTGGTCATAAACACTCTGCTCGTACGCTTACTCTTCCCCATGGCAGCTGTCGGCATAGCTCTCATCGTCAGTGAACAACAAATAGGGCTTCTCAATCTCATCGAGATTCACCCCATCGCTGCAGTTACGCTTTCAGTCATACTTTTGGATTGCGCAATCTATTGGCAACATCGATTAATGCATACAGTGCCTCTGCTTTGGCGAATGCATCGAGTACATCACGCAGATCCAGAATTTGATGTCACTACCGGGTTACGTTTTCATCCTTTGGAAATTATCATTTCGATGATTTACAAAACACTTATCATCGCTTTGTTAGGTGCTCCCGTTCTGGCCGTTTTGATTTTTGAACTGCTGTTAAATGCAGGCTCTTTGTTTAATCACGGCAACATCAACCTAAATGCAAAGCTTGATAACGCATTGAGACGGATTATTGTTACACCCGACATGCATCGGATTCATCACTCAACTGACAATATTGAATCAAATAGAAATTTTGGCTTTGCGCTGAGTTGGTGGGACTATCTTTTTAGCAGCTATCAACAAACACCGAGCCTTGCGCATGAAAAAATGCACATAGGGTTGAATGAATACCGCGACCCAAAAGATGCTGTATTTATAACTGGGGTCTTATCTATTCCCTTTATCAATACGCATAAAAAAACCCGCGACTAGCGCGGGCTTTCAAAACGGTAGGGTTTAGACTTCACCCAACAAGTGATAACGCGCACTACGTGGACTACCAACACGCTCAATCAACTTGAGCTCTTCGAGCTTCTTCAATGTCTTGTAGAACTGCGCACGTGAGAATTTCACGCCTGGGCCAGACACTGCATCTACAAACTCTTCATAACGCACTTCCAACTGGCGTGAAGACTTGTCTGCAGCTTCCCAGAGCAACATATAAATAGTACGGTCAGATTCAGTCAGGCCAGTTAATCCTAACTCGTCAGAGGCATCCGCCAGCATTCTTACTAATCCCAAAAAGAACTTTAAATTTGTCATTTGAATTTCACCGTATTTAAGATTGGCTTTCGCACTGCAACAAGTATAGTCAAATTGACTAAAGTTCCAAGCATATCTCCTATTAGAAATTTAAATGGAAACACCCAAACTCCATCAATAGACGCATACCATGCCGACATACCTAATGCGGTAATCAGCGATGTAATTAGCGCAATAAGGATCACAGCCCGAAAAAGACGAAATGATGTGTCCTCACCAGAGGCGAACCCTTTGTTTAAAGATCTTCCCGCCGGGAAATTTAGCAAGATCAAACTGACCCAAAGCCCACCAGTAGCAACAATGGCATAAACCAAAGCGGTCTCAAATGAGGTGCCCAGAAAGAACCACATAGCTGCTAATTGAACAGGAAAAACGCCCCATAAAACCGATGCGCCAAGGAGCACAACAAAGATCACTTTAAGTCCATGTGGCAAGAACAGCCAATCCACAAAATGAATTTGCCCTTCACCCAATAACGCCTTTTCAATAGGTTGCAAAACTTCAAATTGAAAGGCAAAGACTGCCAACAACAAGCCAGCTAAAGAAATATGAAGGGTTAACGGTTTATGCATCTTTCACCGTAATCCAACGTGACAGTCGAAAACGCAAAAAATATAAAGAGACAAAAATAAATAAGCCGCCAAGAATATGACTCATCAGATAACGAATCGATAAAGTCGCATCACCGGTACCTAGATTCACACTGGCATGTAGAACACCATCAATTAAACTAGCGACGATCGTCACAAATAACGCCTGGCGAACCAATGTGCTGGCGCAAACAGATTGCATTAATAGACCCTGTTTTAAGTCACGTCTTAGCATGTAAGCCGCTGCCATCAGTCCTAGCAATAACCCCACACCATCATGCAAAGCGTGAATTAAAGCACTTAAAAGAGAAACACCTATGAAGGTAAACTCTAATAAAGACTTACCAAGAATCACTACCAGTACACCCTTGTAGCCCATCATCAAAACAATCAATAAGCCAGCACCAAAAGGAATCGAAATTATGTTGGCTAGGGCAAAATCAGCATCTGGAAAAAGCAGAACCTGCACAGGCTGAACAATCAAACTCTGCAGAAAAAAAGCTAGCGCTAAAACAACAAATGCAGCGAAATAAAAGCGCAAGAGAGATGTACCAACATAAATATTGAGCCTACTTTAGCTCATTTAAAGGTATATCAGGAATGGGTATTTTCTATTCTTTCGATCTCAGCAATGACTGCTGTCGATAAGGTCGGGATCTTACGGTTCGCTTTTTGGCGAGATTGAATCAAAACAACCGTCCCACCAGAGACCAGACGATCTAGGAAGGCCCGAAATGCATTGTAAGCTGGCTTTGGAACATCGAGATTATCAAAAATCTGTCGAACACCGTAATCTCGTTTTTCAATCGTCACTCGATATAGCTCAAGCAATAAAGGCAGACCGTAGCCTTTGTTCACAAAAGGCAATAACACATCGGACATAAAATAGGCCTGGCTATCCTTAAGTAACAATGCCTTCTCCAAAACCTTAAAATGCGACTTGAGCGAAAAACTTGCACAAAAATTGTGCGTTGAATAAATATAGCGTAGCTCAAAAATTAAGAATATCCCGAAAAAAGGCGCATTAAGTCGTTAATTTTAGGCAAAAAAAAGCCCGAAACATGATGTTTCAGGCTTTTTTAGATGGTGGGTCGTGGGCGATTCGAACGCCCGACCAATTGATTAAAAGTCAACTGCTCTACCGGCTGAGCTAACGACCCAAATTGTGACCTGAATAATTCAGGAAGCGCGCATTATACCTAAGCCTCCCTATGCCTCAAGTGTTTATTAGCCCTAGATAGCGTCCAATTTACGCATGCTCTTGGGCAGGAGCTTAAGATCCACCAAACCTGTGATCAGCGACTTCATAACCGTCGCCTCGTCCTCATATACCATTTTGTAGTACTGAATCTTCATGGTCAGTGCAGAGCCTAAGAAAATTGCACCAAAGGTTAAAATTGAACCCACCGCAAGGGTTGAAATACCTGTGACCGCCTGACCGATAGTGCACCCCATTGCCAAGGTGCCACCGATACCCATTAGAACCGCTCCAATCACGTGGTTTGCGACATCTGACGCTGAGCTGAACCACTCAATACGGAAGCTACGGCTGATCAAAGACCAAATGAGTGAACCAGTCACCACACCAAAAACAGCCACCACACCAAAGGTCATCAGGCTGCCATCAAGGCCACCGGCAAGGTAGTTAAGTGCCTGACCCATAGGGTTAATGAAGGTGTATGACTGGGTTGCTAGCATCGCACCTGCCGCAGGCTTACCTGCATCGCTATCAGCCAACATGTCCCACTGGTTGTAATACTGCTGTAGCGACAAGATCTCACCATCTGCATCAACAATCACATTACCCGATACAAACCAAGCCGCTAACACAGCCAAGCCAACAACCGCCCCGCCTATCATATTGTCAGCACTGCTGCGGAATTCTTTTGATTTAAAGATGAAGTGCCCCATCGCTAAGAAGACAACTACACCGACAATCAGACGCATCGCAGAAGGCTCCGAGCCACCGACCAAGGAACCAATATCTTGTGGCTTGAGGACATCAACAGACATCGGGCTAGTCCAACCGTAGAACAATACGCTATAGATGGTCTTATCCGACCCAGGGAATGGGTTGATCATGAAATACGCTAAAACACCAACGATCAAAAAGACGATGATCGACTTAATATTCCCGCCACCGATACGAACCAAACATTTATTTCCGCAGCCAGATGCGAGTGTCATACCGACACCAAACATCAATCCACCTAAGATATTCTCAGCAAGCACAATGTTGCTGTTACGGTAGGGAGGGAAGCTACCACTTAAATTCAGTAAGCCAGCGTATTCCAACAGCGTAACGCCTAGAATCGCAACCGCCATCGCAAGTAACCACGCGCGCAGTCGACCGGTATCACCCATATTCACGAAATCGGACACCGCACCCATGGTGCAAAAATTGGTTTTATTGACCACTGCGCCCATCACAAGAGCAATGATAAATACCGCCCACAACATGAATGATTGGGCTTCAAAGAATGATTCAAAGCTCACACTTCTCTCCTCTGGGTTCTTTTTATATTAATTTAGTAGTAGAAAAATTATATCAGGCACTAAAGCGCATCATGAATTGGATCACGCGTATCGCGTGGGGTCATCAACACCTGCTTCTGCAAAACCTTGCGCACGGAAACGACATGAATCGCAGCGACCACATGCTAATCCACTTTTATCAGCTTGATAGCATGACACAGTGTCTGCGTAGTTAACGCCTAAGCGAATTCCTTCTGTCACAATTTGTGATTTAGTCCATTTAATAAGCGGTGCATGCACAGTGAACTTCTGACCTTCAACGCCAGCTTTGGTCGCAAGATTAGCGAGCTGCTCAAAGGCTTCTATAAATTCAGGTCGGCAATCTGGATAACCTGAATAATCCACCGCATTCACACCAACGAACAAATCATGCGCGCCGAGGACCTCAGCCCAACCTAACGCGAGTGAAAGGAACACGGTATTGCGTGCAGGTACATAGGTAACGGGAATTCCTTCGCCTTGCTCTTCAGGTACCGCAATCGATTGATCCGTTAATGCCGATCCACCAATGCCGTCCAAACCTAATGACAAGACTTTATGCTCAATCACACCAAACTGTTTAGCCACACGCTCAGCGGCAAATAGCTCAGCACTGTGCCGTTGACCGTAAGAAAAACTCAGTGCGTAACACTCAAAACCTTTCGATTTAGCAATTGCCAATACGGTTGCAGAATCGAGACCACCCGATAATAAGACAACGGCTTTAGGTGCTGACTGACTCATCACTTACCCGGCTTATCGCCCCATAGGAGCTTGTGAAGCTGAAATTGAAAACGCACTGGCAGGCGATCTGCCACGATACGATCCGCTAGTTCCGTGGGTGAAAATTGCCCTTGAACCGGAGAGAACAAGACCTTACAACGCTCATCAATTGCATGGGTTTTTAACTGCTCAACACTCCAGTCATAGTCGGCTTCATCACCAATGACAAATTTCACTTCATCTTGAGCATTTAGATACTCAAGGTTACTCATTAAATTACGCGTCAGCTCACCGGATGATGGTGTTTTTAGATCCATCACTTTCATTACGCGTGGATCAACGTCTGAAACATCGATTGCCCCACTTGTTTCGAGTGAAACACTCAAGCCCTTATCACACAAGACACGTAATAGATTAATACAACGCTTCTGCGCTAACGGCTCACCCCCGGTCACAGTGACATGCTGCACGCCAAAACTCAGCACTTCATCAACAATGGCATCAATGTTGCGATTCTCACCGCCTTTAAAGGCATAGGTGGTATCACAATAAACACAACGCAAAGGGCAGCCAGTCAGGCGCACAAAGACCGTGGGCAACCCTACTGTTGAAGACTCACCTTGAAGGGATAGAAATATCTCGGTTATCCGCAGCGAGTCACTCATCACGAATCGATGGGATTATTCGCCGCGCGCGATTCGAAGCAAGAGTTGCTTTGCTAGACCGGTAGCTGCAGATTGAGGATATTCCTTAGTCAAACGCTCTAAGGAAACCTTAGCGGCGTCTTTATTACCCGCAACATATTCAAGTCGACCAATCTTATAGAGCGCACCTGGCACTTTAGGGCTTTGCGGGTAACTTTGAATCACTTTGTTAAACGCAATCAATGCTTCAGCATTTTGCTGCGACACATAATGCGCTTCTGCCAACCAATACTGCGCATTGCTCGCGAGATCGGACTCTGGGTACTTGACCAAAAAATCGTTAAACGCATTAATCGCATCAGCATACCGACGCTGAGATGGGCTAATCATCTGATAAGCGGCATCGTAAGCGGCCTTAATCGTTGCAGGATCAACCACATCAGGGGCTGCTATAGGTAACTGAGAAGGCAACGCTGTTGCGCCCGGTAATGTTGTGACTGCTGATGCAGGTGGCATGGCCGACATGCTAGGCAGTGCTTTCACCGGCTCTTCAGATGCTGCGACATTAGGCTGAGCAGCCGTTGGTAAGGTTGTTACAGGTGATACTGGCGCAGATGAGACGCCACCACTCATACGAGTCAGACGATCATCGACGTCTAGATACAAGTCACGCTGTTTACGTTTAACCTGTTCGAGCTCGTATTGCAGTGTCTCAATCGTCCCGCGAAGCTCACGATTTTCTTCCTGCAAAGCATTCATCCTCAAGGTCATGTCTGAGAGCAACGACGCTCGACGCTCCAAAACCTCTAAGCGCTGATCAAAACTTTGCGCACTCACGGGTGCTGAAATGAGAAACGCCACCGCGATTGCGGTGGCGACTGAGAACTGCTTCTTCATAAATTAATTAGTAAACCAATACACCACGACGGTTTTTAGACCATGCATTTGCATCGTGACCCAATAAGTCTGGGCGCTCTTCACCAAAACTAACAACATTTAGCTGAGCTGGGTTCACACCCTCAGCAGTCATGTAAGCTTTGATTGCATTTGCACGACGCTCACCAAGCGCAATGTTGTATTCACGAGAACCACGCTCGTCAGCGTGACCCTCAATAGTAATGTTAGTCGATGAGTTTGCATTCAAATGTTCAGAATGTGCTCGTAACACCAACTTGTTGTCGAAAGAGATCTCACTACTATCGAATTCGAAATAGATTTTACGCACAGCCAGAATACTTGCTGGATCATCTAAGCGCATAGTGCCGCTGTAACCTGCACGACGTGCTCTTGCTGCAGTTGAGGCGCCGCCAGCATCTGCTGCTGATCCTTCCGCTGCACCACTGGCTGTTGCACCGCCCGCTGCATCACCACTACCAGTGGTAGAACAACCCGCAAACACGAGCGAGCCTGCTGCCAAACCGATAAGTGCCATTCGAGATAGTTTCATGGATATCTTCCTTTGTTATTGATGGAACGGAGACCATGCCGGTTCACGGACATCGCCAGCCTGTAGTACCAGTCGCTGCTCTACTCGGCCATCTGTCGAAACAGCCGCCAAGACGCCACGATTCTTATTTCTAGTTGCGTAAATTATCATGTCTCCGTTCGGAGCGAAACTCGGCGATTCGTCCAAATCGCCAGTGCTAAGTAGGCGAATATCCCTGGTTCTAAGGTCCATCAAGCCAATTCGGTAATCTTCACCCACCCGAGTCACCAAAGTCAGTTGCTTGCCATCTGGCGAATATGAGGCTTTGGCGTTGTATTTCCCCTCAAAGGTCATGCGATATGCCTTTCCACCATCTGCCTCAACACGGTATATCTGTGGATTACCACCACGATCTGAGGTGTACACGATGAACCTGCCATCTGGTGACCAAGCCGGTTCCGTATCAATCGCCCAGTGAGATGTCAGCTGAGTTAATTTTTTGCTTCGTACATCCATGATGTAGATATCAGGATTACCCCCTTTGGAGAGCGTCAACGCAATTTTTGTTCCATCGGGCGACCAGACGGGTGCTCCGTTTATGCCTTTAAACGAAGTGAGCTTCTCGCGAGCACCGGTGTAAATCTCTTGTACATAAATGGATGAGCGACCATTCTCAAAAGAGACGTATGCGATCTTTTGACCGTCAGGCGACCAAGATGGCGACATAATCGGATCAGAGGACGACACAATGCTAGATGGGTTATATCCATCCGCATCTGCGACTCGTAGATGAATGGTTGGCTTACCAGTCTGATCGGCAATCGATGTGACATAAGCAATCCGAGTATCAAATGCACCCTTGTTACCCGTTAGGGTTTCATAGATCAGGTCAGCAATACGATGTGAGGTTGAGCGTAATTCGTCTGCGCTGGTTTGCAAGGTGTAGCCCAAAATTTGCTCACCTCGGTATACGTCATACAAACGAAAGCTCACATCAAAGGCGCCAGGGCCCTTTGCATCCACTTGACCAATAACAAGATTTTCAACATTCAGCGCACGCCAATCACGAAAATCAACCTGATTGGGCTGCACTGGGCGCGACAACATATCGGCAACGGGCAAAGGTTGGAAACGACCACTTCGAGCCAAATCAGAGGTGACGATCTGATCCACATTTTGTGTTGGCGCACCGGTCACTGGCTGTTGAAAAGGCACAATCGCAATCGGTAACGCACCTTCAGAACCTTGAGTTATCTCTATGGTCAAATCTGCATGTGCAGACACCATTAACAACAGACTCAGGCCAAGCGTTTGAACCCATTTAATCAACATACTATTTCCTAAGAACTCGGCTTAAAGACAAAACGGATATCACGGAATTGTGACACCAATCTTGGTGAGGTTGGCATAGGCAATGGATCCGCTTTGCTCACAGCACTTTCAACAGATCGATCGAAACCAACATCACCACTCGACTTGATAATACTCACCAGTAATACAGAACCGTTGGCACCTAAGCGCACCCTGACCTCACAAGATAAGTTCTGAGGCGTACCGGGTGGTCGCAACCAATTGCGATCTACCTTCTGTTGAATCGCCGCCATAATCAACTGCTTTTCTGTAAGGTCTTGCTCTGCTTGATACTGAGCTTCTAACTCAAGCTGACGTGCCGCAGCCTCTGCCTTTTTCTTTTCAGCTTCTGCTTTTTTAAGCGCTGCTTCTTCGGCTTGACGCTTTTTCTCAGCCGCAGCCTTTTTAGCAGCTTCTTCAGCTTTACGTTGCTTTTCAGCCGCTGCTTTTTGCTTCTTTTCCTCTGCCAAGCGCTTTTTTTCAGCCGCTGCTTTTTTCTTCTTTTCTTCTGCTAAACGTTTTTTCTTAGCTGCTTCTTGCTTCTTTTTCTCAGCGGCTTTTCGCTTCGCTTCAGCCTTACGCTTCTTTTCATCAGCTTTTCGCTTTGCTTCGGCTTTTTTCTTTTTCTCTGCGGCTTCTTTTTGTTTTCTTTTCTTATCTTCTGCCGCTTTAAGCTTTTTAACTTCCCTATCTAAAGCAGCTTGATCAACAACCGTCGCTTGAACCACTGGTGTGACAGGTAAAGGCTTGGCGTCATCAGTCCAGTTGACACCAAAAAACATCACCAGCAATAGCATCAGATGAATACCAACCGCTGCGCCCAGTGCTTTTTGATTTGTTTGGATTAACTCCCACATGCGTCAACTCGGGTCTGTTAGAAGCCCCACGCTTGGCACGCCAGCTTGTTGTAATAAAACCATCAATGACACCACCTGACTGTAGATCGTGCCTTTATCCCCTTTCACCAAAACGGGCGCCTTAGGGTTGTATTTAATGAGCGCCGCGGCTTTTAAAGCGGTTTCATCAGGCGTTAATGGCGTACTTTTATCGTCATCATAAGTAACGTAATACTGGCCATTCGCATCAACCGTAAAAACAATGGGACGCTTAGCATCTGAATCGATTGGATTAGCATCTGCTTGCGGCAATTCAACTTTCACGCCTTCGGTCAGCAACGGTGCGGTAATCATGAAAATAATCAGCAACACCAACATGACATCAATGTATGGCACTACATTAATTTCAGCCATTGGACGTCGAGACTTATGCTTACGCGACATGATTAAGCCTTACGTGAAGAGGCGTGTGCTTGGCGCTGAAGGACATTTGAGAATTCTTCGATAAAGTCATCGTAACGATTCTCTAAACGCTCTACCGAGTTGGCAAAACGGTTATAAGCCACGACCGCTGGGATCGCAGCAAACAAACCCATCGCGGTTGCGATCAACGCTTCAGCAATACCAGGAGCCACTAAATTCAAAGTCGCCTGCTTCACATTCCCCAAGGCTTGGAATGCATTCATGATGCCCCAAACGGTACCGAATAAACCCACATAAGGACTGGTCGAGCCCACGGTTGCTAAGAAGGACAAATGATTCTCGAGTTTATCTAGCTCACGCCCCATAGAAGCTCGCATGGCACGACGCGCACCTTCAACAATCGCCATTGGCTCAGCTTCATGCTCACGCAAACGCGCATATTCTTTAAAACCTGCAACAAAGATCGCTGACTGACCCTCTAATGTTGGATCTTTTTCCAAGCGACGATACAACTCACCTAAATCACCACCCGACCAAAAGCGTGACTCAAAGGTTTCAGATTCTTCTTTTGCCTCTTTGAGTATTTTGTATCGATCAAAAATGGCCGTCCAAGAAAACACTGACGCAACAAGTAATATCAACATCACAAGCTGCACTAACAAACTTGCGTTGAGAATCAGTGAGAAAAATGACATATCCGAGTGCGGCATAAAGGTATCTCTAAGCGGTATTTAATAGTTCTTTAATTGACGAAGGAATTCGCGCAGGCTTCATCTCATTGGTTACACAAGCCACCTGTACCAAAGCTTCAACAAGTGGTTGATCTCCACCAAGGCGAAAAATCTGTTGCGCGAACGTTATGCTCGCACCTGATAGCTTGTCTACGCGGGTGATTACCGAAAGCTCATCATTGAAACGCGCCGGCGCTCGATAATCCATCTCGGTACGGCGCACAGCAAACATAACACCAGGGTCTTGCATTAACTTGTCTTGCTCAAAGCCAAGACTACGCAGCCATTCGGTGCGTGCGCGTTCCATAAAACGTAAATAGTTGGCATAAAACACCACCCCACCGGCATCTGTATCTTCGTAGTAGACCCGAATCGGCCATTCAAACAGTTGCGAATTGGACAGTGTTGTCATTGTTTAGTTCTTACTCGTCGAGATCAGCGAACAAATCATCTAGATCATTGTTTGCTTTTGCCGGCGGCTTTAAGCCACAGAGTTCATATGCCGCTTTTGTCGCAACGCGGCCACGTGGCGTTCGCATCAAAAAGCCTTGCTGAATCAAATAAGGCTCAACCACATCCTCAATGGTGCCACGCTCTTCACCGATGGCCGCTGCTAAGCTATCTAAGCCTACCGGACCACCATCAAATTTATGCACGATCGCTTCAATCAAACGACGATCCATCTGATCAAAGCCATGTTTATCGACGTTCAACATGCTGAGCGCTTTATCCGCAACCTCGGTATCGACATGACCATTAGTTTTCACCTGCGCATAGTCACGCACACGACGCAGTAGACGATTAGCAATTCGAGGCGTACCGCGTGAACGACGTGCAATTTCTGCAGCACCCCCAGCATCCATATCAACACCCAGAATAGCGGCAGAGCGTTTAACGATATTGGCGAGCTCAGCCTCTGAGTAAAACTCTAATCGCTGTACGATGCCGAAACGATCACGCAGGGGTGATGTCAGCAGACCTGCACGAGTGGTCGCGCCAACCAACGTAAAGGGCGGCAAATCAACTTTGATAGAACGCGCTGCCGGCCCCTCACCAATCATGATATCGAGTTGATAATCCTCCATCGCCGGATAGAGCACTTCTTCAACCACAGGACTTAAGCGATGAATTTCATCGATGAACAGCACATCACGAGGCTCAAGATTGGTAAGCAACGCTGCCAAGTCACCCGCCTTTTCTAGCACAGGGCCTGAAGTCTGTTTTAGGTTCACATCCATCTCATTTGCGATGATGTGCGACAGGGTCGTTTTACCTAATCCCGGGGGGCCAAAAATCAGCACATGATCCAAGGCTTCACCACGGTCACGAGCTGCAGGGATAAAGATTTCCATCTGCTCACGAACTGCGGGCTGGCCGACATATTCATCGAGTGTTTTCGGACGGATCGCACGATCAATCGCCGCATCTTCGGCGCCGGCATTAGCTTCTATTAATCGATCGTTTTCGGTCATGAAATCTGGGTTTCAGAGAGTTTTTTATTATGCTCAGCATTATGTCGGAACTGCCGCTCCAACGCGAGGTTATCGGGTGCTTTGTAGCGCCAATCGAATAATCTCTTCGGTAGCCAAATCCTCTGTATCCAAACCCTTTGTCATACGCTGCACATCAGCGGCTTTATAGCCAAGAGCCATCAAAGCGCTCATCGCATCATCTAACGGGTTGGCTGCCACACCAGAGAGCGCTTTACCACCCACCAATGGTGTCGAGGAGCTTGAACCGAGTTTATCCATGCGATCACGCATTTCGATTATCAATCGCTCAGCGGTTTTCTTACCCACGCCAGGAATTTTAGTCATTGCCGCCACATCGCCGGCAGAGACAGTCATCGCAAATTCATCAGCCGTCATTCCCGAGAGAATCCCGAGCGCCATCTTTCCACCCACGCCATTCACCTTGAGCAAGGCACGAAATAGCGCACGATCAGACTCTGCCGAAAAGCCATACAAGATATGAGCATCTTCACGGACCGTAAGATGGGTGTACAAGGTGATTTCATCATCACCTAAGGGCAAGGCATAGAAGGTCGACATCGGCGCTTCAAGCTCGTAGCCGACACCATTCACATCGAGCAATAAAAAAGGTGGTTGTTTATGCAGTACGCGTCCGCGTAACAGACCAATCATCATCTCCCCCCGATGGATGATAGCGTGGTGTGACTATGCGCATGACACAGTGCGATCGCGAGCGCGTCCGACTCATCAAGCCCAAACTTACCTTGCAGAGAGAGTAACACCTTGACCATATGCTGAACTTGCTCTTTTTCAGCTTGCCCTTTACCCACCAACGCTTTTTTGACCAAACGTGGCGTGTATTCAAAGACAGGCTTTTGCGCGACAACTGCTGCAGCAATAGCCGCACCCCTCGCCTGACCTAGCTTCAATGCTGAAGAAACGTTTTTATCGACAAACACTTCTTCGATCGCAACTTGATCTGGCTGATGCTCATCGATGATCTGCTGCAGACCGAGAAAGATCTCGCCAAGGCGCTCGGTAAACGCTTTTTGCTGCGTGCGAATACAGCCGCTAGCAATGTGGCGACTGTGCGAGCCGTTACTCTCGATGATCCCGTAACCGGTGACTCGAGAGCCTGGATCAATACCAAGGATACGTGCCAACTAAGCGCCCCGAGTTTCTATCAGTGCACCAGAAATCCAATCATTCTGGCGCACCCCTTTAACCCTCGGCCTTTTCAGACTGAGGCAAACGTAGCTTCAAGTGCAACTCACGAACCTGCGAAGGTTCCACTTCGGATGGCGCTTGAGTCAACAAGCAGCTCGCGCTTTGTGTTTTCGGGAAGGCCATGACATCACGAATCGATTGAGCACCTGCCATCAACATCACAAGGCGATCTAGACCAAAGGCCAAACCACCGTGTGGAGGACAACCAAACTTCAACGCATCCAACAGGAAGCCAAACTTCTCTTTCTGCTCAGCCTCATCAATGCCTAACAGAGTAAAGACTTTCTGTTGCACAGAGTCTTGGTGAATACGAATTGAGCCGCCACCCACTTCTGTACCGTTAAGCACCATATCGTAAGCACGCGATAAACACTTACCTGGATCGTTCTCTAGCAGATCAATTTGATCCGTCTTAGGCGCTGTAAATGGGTGGTGCAATGCATGCCAACGGTTAGAGCCCTCATCCCACTCGAACATTGGGAAATCAACAACCCACAATGGCTTCCAATCAGCATTCATAAGACCTAAGTCTTCTGCCAACTTCACGCGCAAAGCGCCAAGCGCTTCATTCACAATTGAGGTCTTATCAGCACCAAAGAATACGATGTCACCATCTTGCGCACCGGTGCGCTGCATAATCGACATCGCCACATCATCAGGCAGGAACTTAAGGATTGGCGACTGCAAACCTTCAACGCCATCTGCAATCGCATTGACTTTAATGTACGCCAAGCCCTTCGCACCATAGACACCCACAAACTTGGTGTACTCATCGATGTCCTTACGACTTAGCTTGCCACCTTCAGGTAAACGTAATGCGGCTACACGACCATTTGGATCATTCGCCGGGCCTGCAAAGACTTTGAACTCAACGCCCGCCATCAAATCAGCCACGTCGATCAATTCAAGATCGGTACGCATATCCGGACGATCCGAACCAAAACGACGCATCGCTTCGTCATATGGCATGCGAGGGAATGGATTTGGCAGATCAACATTCAGCGCATCTTTGAACACACCGCGGATCATGTTTTCCATCAGGTCCATGATTTGATCTTCAGATAAGAATGACATCTCTAAATCGAGCTGTGTAAATTCAGGCTGGCGGTCAGCACGCAAGTCCTCGTCACGGAAACAACGAACAATTTGGTAGTAACGATCAAAGCCAGACATCATCAACAACTGCTTAAACAGTTGTGGCGACTGTGGTAACGCAAAGAATTTACCTGCGTGAACACGACTTGGCACCAAATAGTCACGCGCGCCCTCTGGGGTCGCCTTGGTGAGCATTGGGGTCTCCATGTCCATGAAGCCGTTATCGTCAAGGTAATTACGCAACAGACGTGACACCTTCGAACGCAACATCATGCGCTCTTGCATGATTGGACGACGCAAATCGACATAGCGATAACGCAGACGAATATCTTCAGAGACCTCGTCCTCATCAATTTGGAAAGGCGGTGTGTCAGCTTTATTCAGAATCTCAAGCTGCTTACCCAAAATTTCAATCTGACCTGATGACAACTGATCATTAGTGGTGCCTTCAGGACGAGCACGCACAAGACCGGTGATCTTCAGAACGAACTCATTACGCACCTGCTCTGCCATTTTGAACACATCTTCGATATCAGGGTCGTAAACCACCTGAACCAAACCGCTGCGATCACGCAGGTCGATAAAAATGACACCGCCGTGATCTCGACGACGATTAACCCAACCGCAGATCTCTACAGTTTCGCCAATAAACTTTTCGGTGACTTCGCCACAGTAGTGGGTACGCATGGAGCTTTCCTAATTACAGGCCATCCGGCCGCTTAAAATTGTTGTGTTAATGGCAGGACGAACAACCGCCAGAGCCGCAACTATGACCACCGCCACCGTGTGACGAGGACTTAACCAGACCCGTAACTGACATCAGTTTCTTCAGTGCAGAAGCATGACACTCAGGACACTCCTGCAACGGGTCAGCGCTCATTTTTTGCATCACCTCAAGGGTGTGACCACACGCCTCGCAGCGATATTCGTAAAATGGCATGGCAAAAACCCATTCATCTGTAGAAAAACCGAGCGATTTTAGCACAGGCGAGATTTTTGAATGAAGGGGCGATACGATCAGAATCCGCAAAATTGTGAGAAAAATCACCATGTCATCACCTCGCGCTGTACTTATCACTGGCTGCTCAAGCGGCATTGGACTGTGTGCAGCGAAGATGCTGCAACAGCAAAGCTTTCACGTTATTGCGAGCGCTCGAAAGCCCGAGGACGTTCAACAATTGCGAGATTCGGGCTTGGATGCTGTTCAAATCGATGTCAGCGATCGCCAAAGTATCGATGCCGGGGTGGCAGAAACACTAAAACTCACCAACGGGAAGCTCTACGGACTTTTCAACAATGGAGCTTACGGCCAACCTGGTGCGGTAGAGGATCTCAGCTGGGATGCCCTTGAGACACAACTTCGCACTAACCTGCTCGGTTGGCATGAACTGACACGCCAAGTCATCCCGATCATGCGACGTGAAGGTGAGGGTCGCATCATTCATAACAGCTCAGTGTTGGGTTTTGTCGCTATGCCCTATCGCGGCGCTTACAACTGCTCTAAGTTTGCCCTCGAAGGTCTTACCGATACCCTACGTCTGGAACTACATGGCACGGGCATTCAAGTGAGCTTGTTAGAGCCTGGCCCAATCCGCAGCCGCTTCCGCGATAACGCAAAAAAAGCCTTTGAGCGTTTTATCAACCCTATCGGCAGCCCACATCAAGCAAACTATCAAGCGATGGCGGCGCGCCTTGAGAAAGAAGGTGATGCTGCACCTTTCACACTCGATCCAGAAGCTGTCGTGAAGAGCGTTCTCCATGCACTAACAGCGGAAAACGCCAAACCACGTTATCGAGTGACCTTCCCCACACACCTGTTCTGGTGGTTGAAACGTATACTCAGCACAAAAGCCATGGATCGCATTTTGCGCAAAGCCTCAGGGGATGGTGCGCGTTAATCGTGAGTGATGTTTTTACAGTTTGTCTCGCGAACCTTAAACGACACCAATAGCGCAAAGGCAGCAAAGATTACTGAGGCCCATAGCGCATTAGCATAATCAGCCCATGCATAAATGCGTACCGCACCATCCATTACCCCATTCCATGTTTGATCGATAATCCAACCAAACAAAGGCTGCATGATAGCGGCACCTAAAAACACACCGGTATTCACAAGTGCCACCGCCATGCCCGCGCTCGTGGGAACACATACCTCTTTAACAGCCGCATAGCCCACCACAAAACCACTGGCCGAGAAGCCCAAGAACGCAAACACGAGATACGCTGACCAACCTGGTGCCCATGGCAAATACAACAGACTCAACCAAGCTAAGGTTGAGATAAAAGCTGCACTCACGACAAAGGGCTTTCGGTACCCAGAGCGGTCAGAGGCCCACCCCATTAGCAACACACCGAGTGCAAACCCAATCAAGCTGACCGTGGTGTAATTAGAAGCATCTGCTCGACTCAAGCCATGCACATCACGCAACAACGGAATGCCCCAAAGCCCAACAAAGGCAAACATATTTCCGGTCACGCCCATATTGACCCAAAAGCCTGGCCACGCAGAACGATTGGTGAACACTGCCATGAAAGCTTTCCATGCACTCACAGCTGAAGGAGCATGTGGCGCAAGACCTTCCATCTCTCGCACCGAACTAAAACCCGACTTCTCAGGAGAATTTCGAACGAGGATCCATGTAAGAAGTGACAGACCGATCGACAGCACACCGATACCGATAAACACTTCACGCCAGGTGAAAAAGCCAAGCAGCCAAACCAATGGAGCGGCAGCGAGTATCGAACCCACATTACCTAATAAAATGGTTAAACCGCTGATCTTTCCGTATTCACGCTCACTAAACCAAACGGCATTTGAGCGCATCAAACCAACAAAGATCACTGATACACCCAAGCCAACCAAGAAGCGACCTACTGATGCGACATCAAAGGTTTCAGCCATGCCTAACATGATGGAACCACCGCCCGCGACCAAACCGCCCAAGCTGACACTAATGCGCGGGCCTAAAGTGTCCGCCAGAACGCCTGAAGGGATCTGCATAGCCGTGTAGATGAAGTAATACATTGCCGCCAGACTACCGAGCGCAGCTGCACTGGTGCCAAAAGCTGCCATCAAATCGCTTGCAACTGCACCGGGCACCATTCGATGAAAAAACACCAACATGTATGACAACACCAAGATGCCAAAGATGGTCCAACGCGTACGCTGAAAGCCTGCGGGATACTGTATCGCCATGGTATTTCCTTCGATTATCGTTGCGCGACCTTAGACCATCGAGAGTAACAATGCATCAAGACTCTGTTTTAACAGCAGCATATGTCTGTGCAAAATAATTCTCTAAGAATTGATCAAACGACTCTGAGTCTTGATTGCTCAGTGCAGCAAAGTCCTCATGTGACTTTGCAATCAGCTGATCAAATTGAGCTCGACGCTCATCTGAAATATCACGCTCAAGCAAGAAACGCTGGTGCTTTTTCGATAGGCGTTGCGCAAAGCCGTAGAAGCTCTCAGCATTATCTTCCATCTCTGTCAGCATGCGTGCGGAAGGTGTCAACTGAGGACGGATGATCTTACCGATTTGTTCATCCAATGCGTCTTCATAGTTACTGCCGCCATTGACCTTGTCGAGTAATTCACAGATTGGGTACATCTGTGAAAGCAACTGGTGACCCCATTCTTGCAAACTCACTGACTCACCTTGTCGACGCAATTGAATATTAGGCTCACGACCTCGGTGCGCAACTGCAAGCAGGTTTTCATTCAACTCACGATTCTCTGATTCATCAATCGACGGGCTATCGCTGAGCATACACATCAACAGCCACGCCTCGAGGAAACGCAGCTGCACTTCATCCACACCCAGAGGGTGATAGGCATTCACGTCCAACGAGCGAAGCTCAATATAATTAACACCAGAGTCTAATAACGCGACTGCCGGGCTTTGTAATCGCTTTAAGGCAGGCTTTGGTCGCACCTGACTGTAGTATTCGTTTTCAATCTGAAGAATATTGGCATTGAGTTGTCGGTATTCACCCTCTTCAGACACGCCAAGGCGTTGCCATGGTTCAGCGGGTGTTGTTATCGCTCGCAATAAGGACTGCGCATAAGACTCAACCGAATTGTAGTCTGCACGAATACCCAAACCTTCCTCTTTACTGTTCTGGTAACCAATGTCACCCATACGTAATGACGTAGCATACGGCTCAAAGTAGGTCGCATCATCAAACTTAGGCAGATGCGAAACACCATTCGGGAAGAAGGATTTACACACCGCAGGTGAGGCACCAAAGAGATAAGGAATTAACCAACCACCGCGTAGCACATTACGCACCAAGCGCATGTAATAGGTATCGCGACACTCTTCAGGCGAGTCATATTTACCTAAGGCTTTTGAAAATTCTGGCCAAAAGGCTTCTGGCAATGACCAGTTAAAGTGCACGCCAGCAATCACCTGCATGACACGGCCATAACGTAGCCCCAAGCCCTCGCGGTATACATGTTTCATCTTGCCGATGTTGGAATCACCATACTCTGCAATTGGAATATTGTGATCACCGTAAAGCACACAGGGCATGCTAGTAGCCCATAACAATTCTTTCTGGAGCGACTGATAGGCATAGCTTTGCAGGTCTGCCAAATAATCTAGCGCATCACCCACATCACTGAAGGCAGGCGTAATAAATTCAGCGAGCGCTTCAGAATAATCTGTTGTCAGAATAGTATTCGTTAAGGGGTGCCCCCATGTATGGGGATGATTCGTCAGCGCAATACCCCCTTTATCTGACACACGAAGACTTTCTTTCTCTAAGCCAATGCGCGTGCCCTTGAGTAACTCAGGAGATAGCTTCTCCTTCAAGATTTGTACTCGCGACAAATAAGATCGAGCAATAACAGGACGAATATGTGGCGAGCTCACATGGGACTCCGAAAAATGATGGAGCAGTGTAACGCCCCGGAAGACAAAATCACATTTGCTCGCAGTAGGGTTATACGGCAACCTAGCGACCCATGAATCGATTTATCATCCTGCTCGCCTACCTCTTTATCATCCAGCCAAGCTTCGCTAACGAAATTGCGATGGATGTTGCCGCCATTTCAAGTAAAGCGTTTGATAAGGGAAAGCTGCGTCTTCGCTCTGAAGGCGTCATCATTGCTGACCATTCAGGCACCATTTTGTTCAGCCGTAACGCTGACAAACCGCGCTCGATTGCCTCAGTGACAAAGCTAATGACGGCGCTCGTTATCCTCGATACAAAGCTTCCTCTCGATGAAACAATCACCATCACCAAAGCTGACCGTGATCTAAGGCAACTCACCGGCTCGCGCTTAAAGGTCGGCGCAAAACTCACCCGTGAAGAGTTACTAACACTTGCCATGCTCTCTTCTGAGAATCGCGCAGCCCTTGCGCTTGGTCGCACTTATCCTGGCGGCAGCGAGGCCTTTGCAAGCGCAATGAATGAGAAAGCTAAAAGCTTAGGGATGATGCATTCAAACTTTATTGATGCCGCCGGGCTATCGCCGAACAATCTATCAACACCAAATGATCTTTTTCTATTAATGCAGGCTGCAGAAAAGCATCACTTGTTAAAGAAAATTGCTCAAACTCGCAGTTTTACCGTGAAGCCATACAAGCGACTGGGGCCTTTGCGTTATGTGAACACCAACCGCTTCTCTCGCAATAAATCATGGGAATTATTGCTAAGCAAAACAGGCTTTCTGACCGAGGCAGGCCGCTGCTTAGTGATGAAGGCGCGTGTTGATAATAAAGAAGTCACCATGATCTTGCTCGATTCCTACGGAAAGCTAACACCCTTTGGTGATGCGAACCGAGCTAGAGAATGGCTAAAGCGTTATCGGAAAAGTGCTTGAGATTCACTTGCCGCAATCACCGGCTGATTAACAATCCAATCTGACATCACACGCGCAGCTTCCTCGAGCATTATCTTTTTGATGCCTTCTGGATCTTTATCCTGATCTGCCAACTCTTCTTGCTCATCTAACGATTCAAGCGCACCTAAACCACGATATGCACGCAAACGATTCAAGCTTTCAAGTTGCTCTTCTTCACGTTGATCAAGCTCAGCTTGGCGCACAGATTCTTTCAGACTCAGCACCTTAAGGTCTCGCAATTCAGCAATACGCTTTTCTTGATCGATCAAAAATGCAAAGCCTGGATCATGCTGAATACGTTGCTCAGATATTGCACGTAATTTTTCAATGGGGAAGATAGTTGGACGCGGACGAATAGCCGGTTCAATTGAAGCCCATGGAAGCGCATGCTCAAGTGCGCGTTCGCCATGTTCTTTCGCACCAAAAGATGTTGGGAATACCACATCAGGTATTACACCACGGTGCTGAGTACTGTCGCCTTGGACCCGGAAGAACTGCGCCATGGTTAAACGCAAACGACCCAGATCTTTTTCGGTTCGCAAGTAGCGCTGCAAATCGACCAAAGTTTGTACCGTACCCTTACCAAAGGTTGGCTCGCCAACGATTAATGCGCGCTGATAGTCCTGCATTGCACCGGCAAAGATCTCAGAAGCAGACGCACTGTTACGATCAACCAAAACCATTAACGGGCCACGATAGGCAATGCCTGGGTCCTGATCTCGCTCTAACTCGACATTGCCATTGCTATCCTTAACTTGTACCACCGGTCCTTTATCGATAAACAAACCCGTCAGTTCGGTCGCTTCCGTCAGAGAACCACCACCGTTCTGGCGCAGGTCAATAATGATGCCGTTAACCTTTTCCGCCTCGAGTTTAGTTAATAACTCTCGTACATCGCGCGTCGTGCTTCGAAAATCATCAGTACCACTAGCTGCACCATTAAAGTCACGATAGAACCCTGGAATCTCAATTACGCCAAGTTTCAAGTTATCTACTTCAATGACATCACTTTTAGCCGCACTGTCTTCAAGCTTGATCTGATCACGCACGAGCGCTAGCTCTTTCGTACGGCCTGAATCTTCACCTTTCGGTAACACCTGTAGACGCACCGTTGACCCCTTAGGACCGCGAATCTTGTCGACCACATCATCGAGACGCCAACCAATAACATCGAGCATTTCGCCCTTATCACCCTGCGCAACACCAACAATACGGTCACCTGATTTAATCTTGCCGCTTCGGGCAGCAGGACCACCAATAACGGTCTTCACGACTTCGGTGTATTCATCTTTACCACGCAACACCGCGCCAATACCTTGCAGCGACAAACGCATGCCGATATCAAAGTTCTCAGACGAACGAGGTGACATATAGGTAGTGTGTGGCTCGATACTCAACGTCACGGCATTCACAAAGGCCTGAAAAATATCCGCTGAGGTCATCTGCTGTACTCGATTACGAATATTTTCGTAACGGCGAATCAGCTTCTTTTCAATATCTTTAGTTTCACCGCTAAGGCGGAGGCTAAGCACATCATTCTTAACACGCTTGCGCCACAAATCATCCAAGACAAAATCATCTGTCGCCCATGGCGCTTTCTCACGATCAATTTGGTAGGTCTCATCAAGTGAGAAATCAAAATCATTAAAACGCACCAAGCTCACGGCAAAGGCAATGCGATTTTCAACTTTGTCACGGAAGTGCTTAAAGATGGTGTATGCCGGATCGAGTAAGCCATTGTGAAGGCTGTCATCAAACTCATCACGATAATGGTCAAGCTGACGTATATCTACCTGAGTAAAAAAAGCACGGTTGGCATCAAGCGTTTCGAGATAGCGATCAAACGCCATCGCCGATAGCTCATCATTAATCTCGGGTTTGGTGTAGTGGAATGACTCGAGGACTTGACCGATGACCAAAGCAGTTCGGCGCTGGAATTCATCGGGCTTCAGTTCTGACTTCGGCACAAACTTTGGCGTTGCCCCAACAGAGCCCACCAAAAAAACCAAAAAACACAACAAAAGCTTTTTCATCAACAACTTAGCCTAGTTCAAACCATTCATTACGCCAGGGGTTTGGCGCAATCCTGCGAGCAGAGCACGATAATCCGGATCATCCTCTGAAATCAACCTGTGACGCAGGGCGAAATCAATGATCACCAAATTGCAATTCAGCTTGAAATCATCGGTATCACGGACAATCTGCAATACATCTTCGACAGGCATCAGATGAAATGATTCCACTTCACCATCGGTATTCTGCGGAATGAACGTGGCAGGCAGTTCAATGTCGTAGCAATACAAGACATCAGGACGGAAACCATTCGCATTCACACGGTTATAAGCAATACTGCCAACATAGGTGGCTTGCTGGGCAAGCGCCGCTGACATGCCCGCCTCTTCTTGGCATTCCTTAATAAGGTTCTCTTCCAAACTGATGCCCTGTGGTAATCCACCCGCAACCATGTTGTCCCATGCGCCAGGAAAGATCGCACGATCACGGGCACGCTTACCTACCCATAATAAAAGTCGACCGTTGTAGTTCACATACCCATTGAGATGTTGGCCAAACGAACGCAGACCAAAGTGACTCGCAGCAACTCGGTCAATCTCCGCAATCGCCTCATCACGCTCACCAGCAGTCAAAGGATAAGGTTCATTCATAGGCTTGTGCGGCAACACACCTTGCTCATACAAGGTATTCACCACGTCAGTTAACTCAGCGGTCAAGGCTTCACCTTGAAACGCTGGGTTAGACAACCCAACCTGGCTATCTGAAAACGCAAATAACTGATCAAACTGGCGCAAGTGCTCAATAAAGCTAGGGCGCAACCACCCATATACTTGGCCGTTGATTTCCCACGGCACAAAACGCTCAGTAATCACCGGATTACACGCTTCAATGTGGCGTAAGTAACTCATACGTTTTTCTTCTCGTCCTTTTTGATCTCTTGCCAGGCTGATTCCATCTGCTCAAGTTCAAGTTGCGTCATGTCGCCATGACCTTGAGCGGCAAGATACTGCTCCATCGCCCGAAAGCGACGCTCAAACTTATTATTTGCTGCACGCATGATCTCTTCAGACTCAAAACCCAACTTTCGAATAATGTTAGTCATTACAAAAAGAATATCGCCAAGCTCATCAGCTAAATGATCACGATCACCTGAAGCCCAGGCTTCGCGCACCTCGGCAACCTCTTCGACCATCTTGTCGAAAGCCCCTTCAGGGTTTGGCCAATCAAAGCCGACTTTCGAGGCTTTTTTGGTCAGCTTTTGGGCACGCATCAATGCCGGCAGACCTTGAGTCACTCCTGCCAGTGCACTGCCATCTGGCTGCCGATCACGCTCCTGCGCCTTGATCGCTTCCCAAGCAGAACCTAATTGTTCTTCCGTCTCAAAATTAGCGTCCGCAAAAACATGCGGATGACGACGATGCATTTTATCCGCGATATCCGCCGCGACATCATCAAAAGTAAATCGCCCTTCTTCTTTGGCTATCTGACTGTAGAAGACCACCTGAAACAACAAGTCGCCTAACTCACTCTTTAGCTCATCGAAATCTTCACGCTCAATTGCATCAGCCACCTCATACGCTTCTTCTAAGGTGTAAGGCACGATCGTTTTATAGGTTTGTTTGCGATCCCAAGGACAACCCTTCTCTGGATCACGCAACTGCGCCATGATCTCAAGCAGACGATTTATCGAACTCAACTCAACCACCTGGCAATGAGATACCCGTCACTTTTTTATACAAAGTCACGGCGTAAGAATCTGTCATACCCGAAACAAAGTCCGTCAATAACAACAAACGCAAATAAGGATCTTGAACTGGCACACGATCAGGACCGATGAATTGCTCAGGCACCAAACGGATCAACATGCGACTGCGCGCTGAAGCATTATCACCATGCTCAGCCACATCATCGATGACCTGAATGAAGCGTTCCAACAAGTCGCTAACCACTTGGAAACCTGCCGCTTGAATACTGACCACTTCTGGTGCGCAATAGATCCGCTCAACCGCAAGGTCGATAAGATGATCAGCCTTCTGTCGGCATGGAATCATTTCAAGCAAAGGCTGATCAAAGCTGCCGTCTAAAATTTCAGCTTCGTTATCTAGAAAGCAATCACGAGCCTGCAAAATAATTTGGTTAATTACCTTTGCACGTAAAAACTCAACCCGATCTTTCTTTTCACGGATAGCTTTTAGACGGTCCGCTTGCTTATCACGATCCGGCAATAAATCGAGGAAGGCATCAACTACCTCTTCGTATGAAAAGTGACCTAGGCGATAACCGTCTTCTAAATCAATGACGCGATAACTGATGTCATCTGCTGCCTCGACAAGGAATGCCAAGGGATGACGACACCACATGGCATAAGGTGAATCGCGGCGGATTAAGCCAACTTCATTCGCAACCGTTTCGAAGTTTTCACGATCAGCGACTGTAAAACCTTGTTTTTTTGCACTCACACCAGCATGCGTATTACCACCCACCCATGATTCACGCGGGTACTTAGTGAATGCCGCAAGCGTTGCTGAAGTGAGCTGTAGGCCACCTTGGTTATCAGGGTTTTGTAAGCGCGTCACAATACGGAAGCCTTGCGCGTTACCTTCAAACGCTAAAAAATCTTCTCGCTCACTGCCACGCAATACCTCGACGCGACGAGAGCCATAGTCTGCCGTCATCGCCCAATGTCGTATCGCATCTTCACCGGAATGTCCAAATGGTGGATTACCAATGTCATGCGCCAAACACGCTGCAGCAACAACGTTGCCAAAATCAGAGGCTTCAAAGTCATGTAAGCCATGACGCGCCATGATCTGCTCACCCACTAAGGTGCCAAGAGAGCGACCAATACTCGAAGCCTCCAAGCTATGGGTCAGACGCGTACGAACATAATCAACTTTAGATAAGGGAAAGACCTGCGTCTTATCCTGCATACGACGGAAAGCCGACGAAAAGACCACGCGATCGAAGTCACGCTGAAAATCTGTTCTTGCCGTAATTGATTGTGGCTCTTCTGAAGAACCTAAACGTTTGCGCGACAGCAGTCGCTTCCATTCCATCGTCATAAAGGGCGTCGATTTTTATTTAATCTGCTAAGCCCTAAGGGTACCATCCAAGCCGGCGTGAAGGCGCTGTTTTTAGTGACTAACGCAGCTCTCGAACGACACGAAAACCGAGATTCACATCAAGCTCATCGCGTAACCGTGGACGGCGTGAAGCGCTTCGTGAAAATACCGCCGCATCAAACCAAGATCCACCCCTTACAGCGATCCACTTATTACGGCGCTTGGGGGGCGCCGGATGATGACGAGAAAGATTGGCCAACGACTTGCTGTAATTTGACGATGTCATTTCCCAGACATTGCCATGCATGTCATGCAGACCCCAAGCATTCGCTGGGTACTGACCAACCTCGATGGTTTTAGCGATTGGCGCACACTTCGGCAAGATAAAACGTTTACCTTGCCTTTCTTCGTCGTAAGGAAACGCTGCGCGGAAATGTACATTTTTACAGCTCACCGAATCACCAAAGGCAAAGGCCTCTGATGAGCCAGCGCGGCAGGCATATTCCCACTCAGCTTCATTTGGCAAACGATAATCATGTCCGGTTTCATCACTCAGCCAACGGCAAAAGTCCTCTGCATGACCATGCCGAATATTTATCACCGGATGTCGACCTTCACTTCGAATTAACTCCCAACTCCAGACCCAATCAGTAGCGTCTGTGAACCGTTCGAATTGTTCCGCAGTAATCGGTACCGTGCCTATCGCAAAAGGTTCGAGCAACTGTTGGTAGTGCATAGGCGCTTCATCAACTCGATGACCAAACTCTGTTTCTGCCGAGCCCATTTCAAAAACACCCGCCGGAATGACCGTTAATTCAGGACCATGCGACCCATCCTGGAGTCGATCACAAAATTGCACATCAACCGCAAAAGAAGCAGCAGTCCTTGCTTGAAGTGTTTGTCGCTCAACGACCGATAAGTCGGGAATAAAAGGCAGCGCGTTACTGCCTGATTTTTCAGGGTACTGCATGAGAATGAGGAGATTTAATTTCGTTTCGTCATTATCGCTCATTCATAGTCTTATTGAATGCCAAAAAACAAGCTGTCGCTGACTAAGATCAAATCAACGTCCAGATTATTGGATGCTATTTGTTAAGATAGATTCTTCACGGAATATACGGATCCCCTATGAATACTCTACCCCCTTGCCCTCAATGCCAATCTGAATTCACTTATCAAGATGGTGAAATGATGATCTGCCCCGAATGCGCACATGAGTGGTCACCAAGCGATGACGCTGTAATATCTGATGAACTGGTTGTTCGTGATGCCAATGGCAATCTTTTACAAGATGGTGATACCGTCGTGGTCATCAAAGACCTGAATGTGAAAGGGAGCTCAAGCGGTATAAAAATAGGCACCAAGGTAAAGAATATTCGCCTCGTTGATAGCGATCACAACATTGACTGTAAAATTCCAGGCATCGGCGCGATGGGCCTTAAATCAGAGTTTGTGAAAAAAGCTTAATCCAAACCCAATGGGTTATCGGGATCAACACCTTCCATGAACGGTAGTTTTCTGTCGTTATTAGTGACTTGATAAACTAAGCCCATCCAATTACCGACAATCGCTTCACCGGTATCGTGCCAGGTGTTATCAAGTGCCGGCGTAAGCAAGTGCTCTGGAAAGTTTGGCAAAGGTAATTTCTGCGCCTTAGCGAACTTCAAATCTGCAATATATTCACGCACCAATGCTTTTTCTTGTTCGCCAAAATAATTCGCAATGAACGGTGGGAACTGCGCAAGATCACCGACAGCATATCGTCCGACTTCACGCTTAAACTCTTTTAGCAACGAAACCGTGTCGTATTCTGGATGCCCTTGAAAGAACACAAACCGGAAACCATCCTGACTTGTTGCTAAGTGCACACCCACTTCCTCGCTTTCAACCAAGACGCGCAGTTTTGCTGAATCAAATTGATCACGATCTACCGCATTCCAACGTGAGTGAGGCACATCAAATCGCGTATTCACATCAGAGATAAGAGGATGCGCTTGATCGACAACACGATGAGGATACACACCCCAAACCTTTGTTGGTTGCGGCCGGCGTTTTTGCCCATAACGGAACTCAAGCACTGCATGTGTAGCCAAGCATGAGCACAAGGTTGAGGTCACATTCTCATAAGCCCAATCGACAACCTCTTTCAGCGGCTCCCAAAAAGGCTGATTCGACAAGTCAGACCCAACCACATTGGCGCCAGTGATAATCAAGGCATCTAAACCCTGCTCACGAATTTGATCAAAGGTTTCGTAGTATTGCTCGATATAAGCGCGCGCCTCTTCACCTCTAGGCAATGATGGCAAGGTAAAGGGATGTACATAAAACTGGGCAATCGGATTACTCTCACCGACCAAACGGAAGAACTGCCGCTCAGTCGCCTCTAGCGCCTTATCCGGCATCATGTTCAATAGGCCAATGTGCAGCTCACGAATATCCTGATTCTTTGCGCGCTCTGGGCTAAGCACAGCAACACCCTCGCCCCTAAGACGATCAAATGAGGGTAAGTTGTTATGGGCAACAATCGGCAAAACTCAATCCTTAGGTTATGACTGTCGAGCAATCGCAGTTTCGATTAACGCCAAAAAGTCAGCTTCATTTTTTACCGAAGATACCTCTTGTGAGGTCACTGTATAGCCTCGCTTAGCGATATCTTCATAACGAGGCACGCGCGAATGGAACAAGCGTGGAAATACCCAACGAGTAAATTCATCTGGATCCATTTGCGCAGCAAACTCCAAGTTATTCTCAGCGAGATAGATCTCTAACTGCTCAAGCAAAAACTCGGGGCGATAGTACAAAGGCTTGGGTGCACTTTGCGCACGACTAATCAGCTTCTGTTCTTCTTCCTCGTTAGTCACTTGGATATACAGAATCAAGGTGTTTTCATCGATAACATCCATGACCGCAGGATCATCTAGCTCACACAGCGAGCCACCCACATCGTTAACGAAATGTTTGTAGCCATAAATATTCTGCGCTTTCTCAATAAAGCCAGGCACATCATGCATCGCAGCAATCTCAGCTTGACGATATAAATCCTGGCGACGTTGAAAATCCTCCAACTCCACTCCACCGAGCGTTGGATTACCTAACTTACCAACAAACGACAAAACAGGACCCAAATCTGAGACCTTGATGTTATTTCGGATATAAATCCAATCGTTACGCAATAACTCATTCAAAAAAGGCACTTCCATCGCCTTACTTTTGATCATGTCGAGAATGGCCTCATCGAGATAACGCGTGCCAATTCGATAGTCACCTGAGTAATGGAACCATTGCGACGAACGCAACATGCTAGAGATGTAGGTTTTACCCACACCCGACATCCCTACGAGGGTGATCTTTTTATGTTCCCACTGGCGAAACTGTTCGACCGATAACTTCACAATGACTCCTGAGTCATATTGATTACGGAATCATTATCAAGCAGGCAGGCTTACGGACTCAACCACCAATCGAGTTAAAACGGCGACAAAGACTCGACTATCAGCCATTCATCTATAAAAGGATGCTCAAATCGTAATGACTGCGCATGCAGATAAAGTCTCGATTGTCCCTCAACCCATTCATCAGGTGCGTATAACTCATCACCCAAAATAGGATGACCGATAGAGGCCATGTGAACTCTTAACTGATGACTGCGACCTGTTTTAGGATGTAAGGAGACGCGACTCACATCATACCGCTCGGAATAATCAAGGCGTTCATACTGGGTAAAAGCGGACTTACCCACCTCATGGTCCACAATTTGACGTGGGCGATTCGGCCAGTCAGTAATCAGAGGAAGATCGATATTGCCAGCAAGAGGGCATTCACCTGCAACTCGGGCAATGTACGTTTTCTCAACCTCACGATATTCAAATCGCTTCCCCATCGCAGCTTGAGCTTCTAATGATCGAGCCATCAGCAAAACGCCCGATGTTGACATATCCAGACGATGCACAATCAACGCCTCGGGATATTCAAGATTGACACGAGAAGCCATACAGTCAGCCTTTTCAAGGCCACGGCCAGGCACAGACAAAAGCCCCGCCGGTTTATTCACCGCCAAGTAATGAGAATCGAGATAAATAACATCCAACCCATGATGAGCTGGTGGTTCATAGCGCATAAAAAATCAGCTCACGAAAGATGCTAAGCACTATATCCATGAAATGCTTAACTGGCCACCGTCAACCAATGAATCCCAATGTACTTGAAGGGGTTAAATAATTTCTCAAGTTATACAGAAAAATATAATGCTACAAAAATACTGCGATTATAATGATGCATATAAAAAGTTAAGCCTTTCTGCCCGTTAATAATCGAGAAATATCAAATACTGATAATACTGCGGCTATGTGAGTTCTTTGAAAGATCGCTAAATCTATCTGCAATTAAGCGAAGTTCTGGATGGTTATGCGTGCGAGCCGCATCATGCATAAGGATAACCATGTCAGCATCAAACCCCGACTGAATATATTCACCAGGCTCATCTTGAATGGACGTCAGATACACAAACCTCTTAATGATTTTTTCAACGGGAAGGTTTAAAAACTTACCCTGATTAGCTCTAAGAAATTCAAACATTTCGGAATCATTCATAAAAACACCTTACTCAATATTTGCTTAACTCCATGGTTAATACGATTATTTTTGATCCATAACCTCGGGGTTTATCGATTTAGAGTGAAATAGCTTTAAATAAAAATTTAATATGTTTTGTGCGCATTAAAACTCACTAACTTATTGATTTAATTTAATATTTAATATAATTTGTTGCTAACATATTGTTTTATATAGCCTTATTTTATCGTTGATTAAAAAGTTTTATGAATCAATAGGTTTACAGTTGTAAACAAATACTTAAAATAATTCCTCTTGCGCTAAAAGTTGTATCCAGCGTTAAAACAAAAATACTCTTTTAGGATATGACAGATGGGACATCTCGAAACGAACAAGTTGGTGGTGCTAGCTCGTTCAGATGACTTTGCCAATAAGCTCACTAAGATTTTTGAAGAAAATAAGAGAAAACAACAATCTATAAAAAAAGCTTGGCAGCAAGATAACGTTTCAAACTTTGAAGCGTTTCGTAAAAGCTGAACAAAACACCAAAGGACTTAGAAACCGAGCTGCATTGCTCGGTTTTTTTATGCGCCTATCCTGACTACTATCTAAGTATCTTTTGAAACAGGCACATCAACATGTCAGCTCTGAATGTTTTAGATCAACCACTGCAACTCTGTAGTGAATCCCCTCTCACCGGTTTTTTTCGAAATGGCTATTGTCAAACCGAATCAGAAGACCGTGGGCAACACACAGTATGTGCCGTTGTTGATAATGCTTTTCTGCAATACACCTTAGACCAAGGGAATGATTTACTTACGCCCCGCCCTGCACTTGGCTTTCCAGGATTAAAACCGGGTGATCATTGGTGCTTGTGCGCAACACGGTGGAAAGAAGCTCACCAAGAAGGTCGTGCACCTAAAGTCGTATTAGCCGCAACACACAAAAAAGCACTCGATGTCATCGATCTCGACACCTTATTGATGTACGCAGTCGATATACCGAAGAATGCTTAACGCATCTTCCAACTTAATGTTTCATTAGCGCGCAACGGCGTTACGCCCCCAGGGTGAGTTGCGGGCACTGTGTGTTCTTCTTTAACCAAGGTGATCGTCTCGGTATTGCGAGGCAGACCATAAAAGTCCGGGCCAAAATGACTGGCAAAAGCTTCTAACTTATCCAGCGCATTGGCCTTCTCAAACGCTTCTGCATAAAACTCAATTGCCGCATGGGCTGAATAAATACCTGCACATCCACAAGACGCCTCTTTAGCGCCGGTGACATGAGGTGCGCTATCGGTACCTAAGAAAAACTTTTTGTTACCGCTAGTGGCTGCGGCAACTAAGGCTTCACGATGATTTTCGCGCTTAAGAATCGGTAAACAGTAGTAATGCGGACGAATGCCACCTTGGAACATCGTATTACGGTTATAGAGCATATGCTGTGGCGTCAATGTGGCACCAATATGATCTGGTGCATTGATCACAAACTCAGCCGCCTGCTTGGTCGTGATATGTTCTAGCACAATACGTAACGATGGCATCTTATCGATCAGTGGCTTCAGGATCGACTCGATAAACACGGCTTCACGATCAAAAATGTCGATGTCTGAGCTCGTCACCTCACCATGTAACAACAAAGGCAACCCAACCGACTGCATCGCCTCAAGCGCATCGGTTACTTTCAGAATATCGCTGACACCTGAGTCCGAGTTCGTCGTTGCACCCGCTGGATAGTACTTAACCGCTTTTACAAACCCACTCTCTTTCGCCTTAGCGATCTCATCTGGCGTCGTGTTATCCGTCAGATACAAGGTCATCAGCGGCTCAAAATTCATACCATCAGGCAAAGCCGCCATGATGCGATCACGATAAGCACTTGCTTCGGCAACTGTGCGAACCGGTGGCTTCAGATTTGGCA
>Ga0255769_10000649_pt1 | contig 41405 bp, 18 predicted proteins | sample 041ome_9_FD_179637 | JGI IMG/M metagenome (GOLD analysis project Ga0255769, IMG submission 179637) | Coastal salt marsh microbial communities from the Groves Creek Marsh, Skidaway Island, Georgia - 041413US metaG (version 2) | ecosystem: Environmental > Aquatic > Marine > Intertidal zone > Salt...
CACGCACCCGACGAATCAGCCCCCCGCCCCCTTGAATACGTAATAGACGTAATAGCGTGCGCGTATCATCAATACTGAAGCGCAGTCGCACTCGTATTCGTATTCATCACTGTTAATATCATTATTTTTATTTTCATTCAAAGGAGGAGAGAAAATTATGTCCAAGCAACCCATCGCCCGCGGGGCAGCCACGTACGGAACCGCGAGCAACGAAGAAGATGACGATCCATACGCCATGCGTCCATCTGGTTCGAACAACAGCTCACCGTCCACGAGGTACGGTGACAAAGGGGACAACGATGGTTCCGGCAACAAAAAAACGTTTCCTTTCCGGAGAAGAAGGTTGGCGGACCACTTGTCCAAGTGGAGACTAAACACGAGGAAGAAGCGGGAGGAGAGAAGCGCTTTAGCAAACTTTGTCATCGATTGGACCTTGCCCGTTTTTACCTGCTACATCGCCATTTCGGTGGTTATTTTGATGACGGATCCGAACGAACCGGCGTTAAATGGTTCCTTTGTCAAGGCGTTTTATTTCGTCGCGATTACCATCATGACCATCGGGTACGGTGACTTTTATCCAGTCTCCGACGGCGGCAAAATATACATCATGGTTTTGATTTTTACAGGAATCGTGATCATAGCTTCTGTACTCGATCGTGTGACGATGTGGTTTCTCGTCAAGGCGAAAGATGTTCGAGGGAAACTTGAAGAAAAGCGCACACGTGAGATCGAGGATGACTTGGTCACCTTGAGAGAAGCCATCGTCTCGTCGCAAAAAATGAGAGATTCAGATGACAGCGAGCCAAACTTGTTGCAAAAAGGTAGCCACGAGAAGTCAACGCAATTGGTAAACGAAGATATCGAAAGCATGAAAGCGAATTCTGTTTGGTACGCCGTAGGAATGCTCGTCAGTGTAATAGTTGTAGGCGCGGCGATTTTTCACGCCCTCGAAGGACATACGTATCTTGATTGTGTTTACTGGGCAGTTGTCACCACAACGACTGTTGGTTACGGGGATATATCTCCCGTCACTGATATTGGGCGACTTTTCACGTGTGTATACGGTCTGTTTTCCATAGGTTTGGTCACGTACTCGTTATCGTTAATTGCAAAGAACACGTTGTACCAGTCTTTGGAGGAAGAGACCAGCGTGGAATCTTTTCAGCTCACGGCACAAACACTTATTGATATTGGCGGAAAGAAAGGGTACGCGAGCGAGTACGATTTCCTCGTGGCCATGTTACTAGCGAGGGGTAAAATAAATTCAGAGGATGTAGAAGAAATTAGAAAAAAGTTTATGCGTTTGGATGTCAACGGCGATAAACAGTTGGACTATCGAGATTTATTAGGTGGCGACTTGTCGCGTTCTGAAGGAGCTGCGACAACGACCAGTGGCGCAGCGCGTCCAGGAACACCTGAAAGAAAGCTCATCCAAAAAGATTAAGGAAAAGATAAAGAAGAAGAAGAAGAAATAGCGTCCTTTCGTTTAGAATGATGATGGCGAAAATGCCTACATATGTAAGATTAAAAGAATACGTACCCCACTGCTTGAAAAATTCCGCGCCTCTTTTCCAGTTTTCCTTCTTGTGGCGGTTGAAAAAGTAAAATCACAAAACGCAACTCTCGACAAACAATTATGAGCGGCGGCACGACTGCGACGACGACGAGTCGTCAAAGAACACTCATAAATGGTATGCCAGAGACTGTGCGGAAAGGCACGCTTTGTGTCGATCGCGCCCGCCAATCCTCGCTCGTTCTCGCGGGAACAGAGTGTGGCCACATTTTCATCACAGACTTGCGCTTATCAACTGTTTCCCGAAAAAGCAAAGACGTGACACAGTTGAAAGAAGGACAAGAAGTCGGAGAAATACAACATAAACAACAAGCACAACAACAGAAGTGGAGATTTAAAGGCGAGGAGATTGGAGCGTGTTTGTTCGACGGAAAAGATCCGGAGAGATACATCTATTTTGCCCGCAACGCGGTTCTCGACATGCACGACAGACGCAAAACTTCCTCTTCCTCGAACGATGACGCCGACGACAAACAAAGAAAATCAAAGATACTTTCAAGAACTTTTTCAGATGATGTTAGTGCGTTAGCGCTTGATTCGAAATGTCAGAGGATGGCGGTTGCCGACGATAGCGGTGATATAAACGTAGTGAGTCTAGCAATCAAAGAAGATGGAGGAGAAGAATTCCCGCTCGTACAAACGTTCAAGAACGCGCACGGCGATGCCTCGAGCGGGTGCGCTACAGCCGTGAGCTTTCGAGCGCACAAACCTGAGGAGGTCATCTCTGCTGGATACGATTGCACAGTAAAAAAGTGGGAAATTAATCGCAAGAATAAAGAAGTGAACGCGTGGAAAATTAAAGAAGTGCCATCGGCACGAAAAGGAAACGAAGCGTTTGTTGAATCGACGTCAACCGCATTTAATCCGCCGTTCATAAACTCCATGAAATGTTGGGAGGAGGAGGGGGAGGAGAACGCGTCCGTTAGTAGTACTAGTAATAATACTAAAAGTAATATTGGGGGCATGAAACGTTTGTGCGTCGTGGCGAGAGGTGACGGTATTGTCTCGGTATTAGATTTAGATGGTAAAAAAAGTGGGACAACGTCAAAGAAGACTAGCGGTAAAAAGAAAACCGGCGGCGCCACGGGGCCTTTACGGAATTTTCCCGCCATACACTTGGGTGAGGCGATGAATGATGACGGTTCTCGATTCGGTCACACCCACGCGTGTTCGTACGCGCAATTTCTGCCTGGATACGAGGGATCGAAGATCATCTCTGGAGGTTTGGATGGAAAAATAGTCATATGGGATTGGACGCTCGAACGTGAAGAGAGCGCCAACAAGGTGCTCGAAACAGGCGGCGTTCAGGAAATAATCGACCACGGTTTGAAGGTGTCTGCGATAGCCACGGGCGATTTCGTAGACGATTCCGTCGTCGTTATTGCCGACGTCTCAAAGTGTATATCCGCATATACTTTAGAATAAATGTAATTTATGTATATTACTACCTGTTTTACACGAACGCCGTGCAAAACGAGTAGAAGAGAAAGACGAAAAAAAGAGAAACCCACTCAACCCTCAAAAAAAAAGCAACACACACACGCAAAGATGGTGCGGTAGCGCTAAAGAAAACGAGACAGAATGCCAGTCGGTCTTCACGCCGAGCGGGCTTCGCGTAAACTCAAAGGAAACGCATCGTCATCAACAACATCATCATCCAAACTTCGCGAAGCCTCGCTTTCCCTCTTAAACTCAGCCTTGACGGTGGACGCCGACGACGAATTGATGAAGAAAAAGACGGCTAACTACCTCGAATTTATTGACTCAACTTTCCTCATGAACGACGATAAAGACTGCTCTAAAGAGGTGGCGGAATGGCTATTGAACAGTAGTGATGAAGACGACGGTGATTTGACGTTCGAGAGATTCGTTCGCGCCTTATTTCGGCTGTATTGGCGTCTCCCTCAAAACGCTTCAAAACACAAAAAATCCGTCCTACTTGGTTTCAGTCGGTATTTCAACATCACCAAAAACGCATCGTTGCCGCGAGCGGCATCTGTTGTTTCGAACGTACTTTGCGAAGAAACGCGAGCATATTTCGTCGCATTTCTAGAGAAACTCGAAGATGTGCGTGCTGATGAAGCGTTGGAGCACGTATCTGCGGTTTCAATGCTTCTGTCCTTGTACGCGAGGGCAGAACACTTCCAGCAAACAAAAGATGACGATGACGCTAAAAATAGTAAGGTAGCACTGGTATTCAACGCTGCGCTTGATGAAAACGCGCATTTGATGATACGACAATGTAAATGGATTCTTGATACAGTCATGAGAGATATAAAAGATGGCAAAAATGTATCAAACGTTGCTGCGTGTACAGATGTCGCCACGTTGATACAAAGACTGTTGAGGGATTTTTGTCAGTGCAAAGGTGCTGAAAAAGAAAAGAAGAACGTTAACAACACTGCGATTTTAAAAGAACGGATCGTATTGGATACACTTTTTGATGCTTTGGAATTCAATATTTTTGGCGGAACTTCCATTGGAACTGCGTTGGCGGTACATCTCTTTGATGAAATAAGCAATGACGATGCGAGTGAGGAGACCGCGATAAGTGAGCAAATCGCGGCTGCTTTTGGATTCTCTAGTACTCAACACGAAGATAGAACACATGTCAGCACTGCGAGCATATCGTCGCAGTTCAAGAATCGCTTAGAAAAGCAATCAAATCTTGCGCTCGCGCATTTTCTTAGAGGATTTGTTGTCACTCTTGCTCCGCAAGCGTTCTTGTCATCGACTTCTCATTTGGCTAGAGATGTTTTCTTTCCATTGATATTAACCATTTTAGAACGCTGTGAAGATCCGCACGCGATATTTCATGCAATAAATGCAATCACGACATTATTGCAGAGACTTATTGACGCAGAAATTTCTCGCGACGATTTTTTTTTTACTTTGCTTCGTCGCATTTCGCAGGCTCTTCTTTCGCGATGGGACGACATTAACACAACTGCTTCGACTACAAGAGAGATTGCGTGTGCGTTTGATGCTCTGTGCGATTGTGCTTTTGGGACTGACAAGAGAAATTACGACCCAAACGGCATGCGTTGGGGGCTAGAAACTTTTGAAAGCATACTAAATCTTACTTTTATCGTGAATGCGAATGGTGGTGCGAGGAAATCACGATTCAAACCGCTCTCCGCACTCGCAAAACGGCTTGGATCGCGCATCATAATGGAAATGCGACCGAGTATACTTTCAGATATATTAGACGCCATGTCAAAAGATGATTCTCTCGGTCCTTCCGCGTCGTGGTTTCTCATCGAGCTTTCGAAATCTTATCGAATCGAGGAAAGTTCATTTCCGATCAGCTGGAAGAGATGGTGGACTGACGCTTTGTTCCCATTTTTAATTCAGTCTGATGGTAAAAAAAGGAGAAGTGTTGCAACACATGCTCTGCCGATTGCTTTCCAAGAAGAGTGCGGTGGAGATTCATCTTTCGCTGCGGAGCTTGCTCGAGATGTTTTGAGTTTCGACGATGGAGGCGAAAGTTTCAGCTCTCATCTCAGAGCGGGCGCAATCGTTACAATCACAAGAGCAGCTCGAAACGCACAACTTTGCGATCAAAAAGTGTTTTGTCGCATTCGCAGCAAAGTTGTCAAAAGCGCAAACAACAAGAGGGAACGCAAAAAGAAACGAAAAGAAGCATTTTCAAAGGGCGAATCGATGCACCTAGGAACAAATAGTACATGCAGCTACGATGATGAAGAAGTTGAAGGGTCTTTTTTCGACGTTCCGCATTCGATGATTGAGACCGCGGCGTTGAGTATGTGCGAAATTTCGCGCACAGATGCTATGGAACTCTTGTGTTGGGAAGGGAAGGGAAGTTCTCAAACACTTCCAGGCACTCAGGAACTTGCATTATTGAAGCGGATATTACCGCATCATATGCGCGGGTATGTTTTCAATCCGATTTTGTAAAATTTCGTATAGCGCCGTGACGAAGATTTTTTCTGTTAAGTCGGCTGATTGACGAAGTCTTTGAACGGCGTCTTCCCTGAGGCTTCTTAACCTCCTACTCATTCTGAGCGCTGTTTTTTTCGTACGAGCACGTGAATGTAGCCTCGTATTTTTAGTCATTGACGTATTCTTTCTTTCTTGTCACATTTCTATACAAACAGGGAGAGTTCAGCGCAGATGAATTCGTTGCGATCTGCAATCTTGCGGTTATTTGATAGAATGCATTTCGGTTTGCTCAGAAAGAAATACATTGACGACGAGCATAGGATTGCATCTGAGGAGTTCATTAAATGGCTTTTGAAAAAAAGCGTGCATAACTTGTATCCTTCTGCCCCGTACGAGCGCAAGGCAACAGCAATAGAAATTTTGTTGTGCGCAACAAACGTGATGTCCTCGCTACAAACAGAAGAAATAGATAACGGTTATGCGAGAGTGCTTACTGAGGAGCTCTTGCAAAATCAAGATGCTACTCGTGTGTTGTTGAAAGCATCGCTGGATTCTTGGGACAGACTGAGAAAAAGTGCTTTTGATCTACTCAGTACTCTTCCTTCCCCGTTACCCGGCGTGGAAACGGGTGCTGCATTGTGCACGCACTTGATTTGGGCAAAAAACATGGTTTTATCTCCAATGGTGAAAGAATCAGACGCAGCAGCGTTGCAAATGCGCTTGTGGATCAAGAAATATGTATTTGAGTTGAAGTGGAATTTTTCGCTCGTTCCAGATGTCTTAGTATCAGTTCCTGCAAATTTAACTGACGTGCAGTCGCCTCCAGTCTTTTCTTTACTCGGTGAGTGTGGAAAATGCTTGTAATGAAGCTCTTTTTTTTCACTCGTTTATTTTGTTCAGTGATGCCGACTACATTGCTAGTACTGTATGAGTACACTACCAATTTAGTGTGCGATGAAACTTTGCACGTCAGCCTGAGAACTATGATTTCTTTCTTTTGATTACTTACGAGCGACATGCGAATGCATCAGTCCTCAATCAATATTACAAATGTATTGACCACATCCTTCTTTCCCTCTCGCAGATACTTTGAACGACTTTATAGAAGTTCAAGTTGAACTGGCAACCATTGATGCATTAGCCGCTTGTAAAAAATCCTTAGCTCACGGACCTTTACTCCTCGTAAGGTAAGATTATCTGTTTTTTAAAAGATGTAAAGTTCTCTTGGAATGAGATGCGATGTAACATTTGAAAGTAAAACTAGACGGCAATGAAGAGTCATAGCTCCCTCTCCTGTACTAATTTTGATGAGAAAAGCTGGCTGAATCGAACCATAATATACCCTGGCCAGGACCGAGTCGTTCAATTATTGCTTTCTGTGGTTACATTGTAGTCTTTTTTTCTTTTTTTAATCTCCTGCTCGCGACGCGATATTCTCTCCCTCTTGCTCTATTAACTATTTCACCTTCGCCATCTCTTCAATGTAATGCAGATATGCGCTCGAAGAAATTGATTTCAATTCAATTCAAAGCAATGAAGGCAGGGAGAAAATGAGAAAAATGTTTGAGAAACTCATCGATTTGATTATTCGAGTAACTTTGTTAGCTCGCGATAACATTTCGAGGCCCGATATGTTAGGGGTTTCCGCATCTGAGGTAGCTCGCGACAAAGATTATGCAAAAGCATCTTCTTCTTCTATCGTCACTGTGAATCCTGAAATTAACTTTGACTTCGAAGAGAACGAAGAATTCTTATCCCCTGAAGCACAAACTGTCGTCACGGCATCGTGGCTGACAATTAAAGAAGTCGGTTTGCTGATTGGAGCGCTGTCATTGAAAACAAAACACACTGATCTTCTTTCCGGTGATGCGCTGAAGAAGTTGGGTGATCATCTCATATCGGTTATCCTCGAAGTGAAACACGCAGGTGCCATAGACAAAACCCGCATTGGTCTTACCATTCTATGCGAGCGCCTCCTTGATGATTACGATGTTGCTGGGAGGAATCTTTCAGCTTTGCCCATGCGCTGGCTTACGATTTTGTTGAATGAAGAAATCGTAAACAAAGCTAAGTTGAGCATGAAAGATCGCGTTCGTCGCTCTGCGGGCATTCCTTTCGCGTTCTTAGCCCTTCTACTCTCGGAAAAAAGTTCGTCGATGCGACCAATGCTGAAATACGCAATCGAGGAACTTTTCACGGTGCTTCGGATAGATCGAAAAGATGACAACGAGTTATTTTCTACTCAAATTCACGCATTTAACGTGCTTCGCGTCATCTTTAAAGATCGAGATTTATCTCTTGAAACGAGTATATATGCAGCTGAAGGAGTGAAGCTATGCATTAATAGAATGGGCGCCACGCCGCAATGGGAGGTGCGTCCTAAAGATTTATTTTGACTTCGTTTTTGTACGTTTTTCGCGACGCTTCTTTTTGTAGACTTTAGTCATCTTTCGCGTCAACAAATCTGCGTGAAATGTGCTGGGCAATCGTTACCTTAGTTCTGTTTACGAACGCTAGAACTACCATGGCTTGTTATCCCAGCTACAGTAAAGTGCGCGTCGTGGGTCAGCCCGTGGATTCAAACTTTCTCCGGTTCGCTCGCTTCGCGCTAAATTTTGTTTTGTTCCATTCATTTCTTCTTCTTTGTTATGATGCATCGATTGATGCTCACCTATTAAATCTGACTTCAATTTTTCTTTCTTCTACGTAAAAATAGGTTCGAAACGCCGCGACACTTTGTTTTTCATCGCTCGTTCAGAAGTTGACGGGGATTACGAATGCAGATTATGAGAGCGCGAGCATCAAATCTCAGTCGAAAGCGCTGCATGCGAATGATTTCTTCTCAAAGTATCCGAGCTTGCACGCTTTTTTCGACCGCGAGCTAGAGCTTTCGGCCGTAGACGAGGGAGATGAATCCTGTGAAGTGGAGATTCGCCCGTCGCTAAATGCCATTTTAGCCATTCTGACGCGCTTAAAGGTGAATACTAGTTATAATGGATCAGGAGGAAACGGTGTTGGAGATGCTGGTTCCTCTGTATCCTCTTCGCTCGATCCTTCTTCGTTTATACAGCACTTAGAAGCTTGTTCTTCGTCAAAGTATATGTCGATACGTGATAGATGTGCTACGGCTATTGCAATTGTTGCTCGTCCATTTGAACGTTCGCGAGTTGTGACGCTTGCTCTTGATGAAGCAACGTATTCTGAGGGATATTCAAATCGTGCACACGGTGCGTTATTGAGAGCAAAGAGCATTCTCGAGATGATTGTGAATGAGTCGCGTAGTCGTGACAGCTCGCGCGAAACGTGCGATGAGTTTACGGAAGAAACGACGCGTTGTGCCTTACGTGGACTTCTACAGTCACGCCATATTTTAAAAAGTATGGATAATGATGGCAGCCCGATTGTACCAGCGTTGCTCGTTTCCACGTGGCTTGAGTGCGCAACTGTAACTTTACAGTTGAGCAATGTCGTGAAATCTTGTGCATCTTTTCCCGCTATTTCATCGTCTCGTCTCGCAGCGATGCCCTCGGCACTTTTAGAAATCGTGCATGCGAACACTTTAAGCGCAGATGCCCTCCAAGGTCTAGTCGATCAAAGATACCCGAGTGAACCAGGACTGAGTGATCTTACTGCTGTGATATCTAAACAATTCGTGGAGTGGAACATCGCAAACGGAAACGATCTGTCTACCATTTCAAGAATATTGACTGAAGACAGAGTCCTGTACGAAGGAAAAGAGGCGATTTTTGAGACTTTGGTGGCTTGCGCAAGCGTAAACAAAATTTCGGATACGGATGCATGCACGCTGAGTGCGTGCATCTGGAACTATTTACGCCGCATGACTTCTAATCCTGACGGAATTACCAGTGACTACGAGGGTTCGAAGACATCTCTCAAACTCGCGCTGCAACTTCTTGCCAGATGGAATGAAACCACCGCAACCCATTCAGAGCATTTGAAGACGCTCGGTATTTTAGCACGGCGCGTACGTAACGAAGAATGCAGAGTAGAAGCAATCCGTACTTGGGGCGTTTTGCTGTGTGGGATCCCAAATGGAAACGGCAATGCTGAAAATGCATGTGAGTTTGTCACTCTGTTGGACCGCGAAACTTTAGATTGGCAATCTGCGTCTACGGATGTGCGTCTTGCTGCAGCAGATGCATTACACAAATCGGGACTATTAAAGTGTGTCTTTCAAGACTGCGAGAAAGAAGCCATATCAACTTTATTCATCGATGAGGAAGCTCATACGAAACTACTTAAAATTAGTTTCAGGCTTTCAGAGGATGAAGATGACGACGTTCGCAAGTCGGCGTGCGTAGGCATCATGAGCGCTATCAATGGAACAGCAACGATGGAGGATTTACCACAGACGCAATACGTTCTCAAACTTTCTCTTCGCGCACTTATTCATGTTCGCAGCATGATGAAGCCATGGTTAGCCAACTTTATTGCCGGGCTCTTACCAGAAGTTTGCGACGAAAGTACCAGCGCAACGCAATTATCTGCCTTTTCTGAGAAAAGAACGAAGAGCGGCATTCGAAATCATCAAAAGTTGTTCGGCGAGGAAGAACATCCAAGGAGAGAACCAATGCTTCTCGCACAAATGGTTGCACACGCGCTGAAGCGCGCTATGTTGGAGAACGAGGAATACGCGGATGCTGCTGTCGCTGCGCTCTCTGCGGCTGGTGTGACTATTGAAGGTTGCATCTACAATCTCGAACGCTTTATCGATATTGCAAAGAGTGCAAACATGGACGCGTCACGTTACGCCGACGAAGACGTCGAAGCGTTTCGCTTTGTAACCATCAACATGATTATCATTTGGATGCTTAAAGATGCATCTTTGCCAACGCGAAATTTTCTTGAGATTTGTGACGTGTTTTCTGAAGCGCCGTTCGTCCATCCTTCTTTGCGCTTAACTGCACTTTGTGCAGTTCGTGATGATATCAATAAAGACGATAGCATCGACGATGAAACACAACATCAGCATCCGTGCTTTTTACTTTAGAAGAATGTATAATATATGCAGTAGTACGTAGTATCTTAGGATTAAAATAAAGTTAATCTTGTCATCAGTTTAGAAACGTGTTGTTAGCTTTTATGATAACGTACTCGTAGTTTTGCGTTTTGCATTTAGAAGCTTAGAACTTCCCTCTTTTGGAAGGCACCCCTTATTTATTGAAAAGAGGGAAATTCGCCACTTCCTGGCTCTTTTGTCTTTTTACATTTAGGAATCATGGGCAACAGCGATGAATATCTATTGCGCGAAAACTTTAAAATGATCGACACGGACAACTCTGGAATCATATCTCCGACTGAGTTGCAGAGAGCGTTAGGATCACACGGGTTACTTTTTAGTTTACAAACGATTGCACTATTGATAAAAACGCACTCAATTCGAGGCACCGGGACTCTAGATTTTAGCGAATACGTATCCTTGAATTACTTCTTAGAAAAGACGCAATCTGAGTTTGCAAAATTCGACGTGAATAACGATGGTAAACTCGGTAAAGCAGAGGTGTTCCGAGCATTGAGTGCGATGGGTTTTGGCGACTGTGACAGTCGTGCCATAGAAGAAGCTTGCAAGTCGTTCGACCCGTCTCGTGAAAATAAAATCGGTGTGCCTGAATTCATAGCGTTGGTTTTATTCTTAACATCAGCAAAGAAAGTTTTCGAGCAGTTTGACGTGGCAAAAGCGAATTCTGTGACGTTGGACATGAACCAGTTCATTTTTGCGGCTTCGCGTACGAGGTGAGAAGTGAGAAGAGAACAACTTCCTAGTCATGCATAGACCGAGGCGGCTTTTCGCAAGTGGCACAATATTTTTTTATTTAGGCGTGTACTTACTCATTCTTGAATTGCAAAGCATGCGCCGCTATTGCTTCTTCTTTCCAAGCGCCGCGTTTCCCCCCATGAGTAGAAGGATGATGTAGTATAAACCAGTAATTCCTCCTCCGATGGTCAACATCCCGCTCGGGAAAAACGCTCCGTTTCGCAAAATATACTTTGGCGCCATTATACCTAGCAATAACGCGTTCACACAGAGCGACAAGAAAGTATACTTCCGAGTTGGTCTATTTTCTTGCCAATGCTGCAAACTCTTATTTGCAAACAAAAAAAGCAGCGCTCCGAGCACCAATCCGCTCACGAGCGACGGTATCGAGCGCTTCAAAAGGAATCCAGCACAACCGCTCGCCGCGACGAGAATAGCCCACGGATACGTAACGCAGAAATCATACATTTTAACCGTCCTGTCGCTCTCTTCGTTTCTGTTGTCGTCGTTGTTCGCAGAAAACACCGCGCCGTTTGCACGTGCGTTATCAATTGAAGTAACTTTTGTGGTGCTTTGGTTGCTCGTCCTTCTCGGTAATATTACTGCCACTAGGGGTTGTTCGTGGCGGGGGTGTCCTTCTCCCGTTGGAAACCTCTCGACTAACTTCCAACACGAAACTGTTTTTGAAAACGACGAGCGCCAAACGCGTCCTTTGCTTTTCTCGTCCCTCCTCGGGAAGTGGCGCGCAGTAGTTGCGGTTTTATTAGTACTAAAATTGCGAACTTCGCCACACCCTGCGTCGACGGTTGGGCCTTTTATCAGCATGCAACGGAAAGAAAATAACTACTCGTAAATATATTATGTAGCGTAAGAATGAAGAAGAGAAGAGAAGTGAGAAGAGAAAAAAAGCACAAATCACCTACGCGTACTCATCGCTCATAGCACCGACAGCAGCAGAAAAAAAAACAACACAACGAGGAAGGTGATGCAGTATCTCCGCACCACGGATGGAGCGTCCACTTCATCGGGAACAACAACTGCAACATCAACGTCATCAGTAGTAGTGATAGGATCGTGTTGTGCGTTGGCTTTGTATTACATATTTAAGATAAGAAAGCACGAAGATTCTTTGAGTTTCGAAACTCCAAAGTCGTTGCTACGGAAGCCGAATGATTTGACGAAGAGCAACACAACAGCAACGACGACAAAAATACACTCGTCCGTGCTCGATTCGATCGGGAACACGCCTTTAATGAAAGTTTCATCGCTATCGGAGATGACAAAATGCGAAATATACGCCAAGTGTGAGTTTTACAACCCCGGTGGTTCGGTAAAAGACCGAGTGGCTTTACAAATAGTGAGAGAAGCCATGGAACGTAAAAAATTGAACAAAGGAGGCTTAGTCACGGAAGGTACGGCTGGATCCACGGGCGTTTCGTTGGCCATGGTAGCGTCGGTATTACGATTAAATTGTCACGTAGTTATGCCAGACGATGCAGCCACCGAAAAGTCTGCTCAGGTTCTAGCATACGGCGCGACAGTTGAAAGAGTGCGTCCGGTTTCGATAACGCACGCAGACCATTTCGTCAATGTTGCAAAACGGAGGGCGGAGGAAAGTAACGAGCAGTTTGGAGAAGGCTCCGGGTTTTTCGCAGATCAATTTGAAAACTTGGCAAACTTTAGAGCGCATTATAATGGAACTGGGAAAGAGATATATGAACAAACAATAAATAATGGACAGAAATTGGACGCTTTTGTGTGCGCTACTGGCACCGGCGGCACTCTGGCAGGCGTCGCGACGTACTTACAAAAAATGCAACCTAGCGTGAAGTGCTTCGCCGCCGATCCGCAAGGATCTGGAGTGTTTAATAAAGTCACCAGAGGTGTCATGTTTTCCAACGTCGAAAGAGAAGGTACGAGAAAGCGTAACCCGTACGATACAATAACCGAAGGTGTCGGTATCAATAGAATAACGAAAAACAACGCCCTCATTTTAGAACCTCAGGCGGGAAGTTCGGCGAAGTTATATGGGGCGTACAGAGTAACTGATGCGCAAGCTGTGGCAATGTCCAGATGGTTGTGTGCTAGAGATGGGCTTTTTATAGGAAGTTCTAGTGCAGTGAATTTAGTTTCAGCGCTCATGTGCGCTCGTGAACTCGGCGAAGGGAAGGTGATTGTGACCATTGCCTGTGACGCCGGCTTGCGACACATGAGTAAGTTCTGGAACGACGAAGTTATTGCCAGGCACAATAATCTCGCCGATGCCGCCGCGTTTGGATCTGACTTAGATTTAACTCCAGAAGAGTTCCTAGAAGGGTTGCTGAATCGTCCATCGTTCACTGAGATGACGAATTACAACGACGTCAAAATCCCGACAACAACTTCGCCCGCTGCTTCACCGAACAGGTGGCTTTCAGCCGTCCGAAAACTCAACTTGTAGAATTATTATTAGAGAGGAGGGACACAACTTGCAAAATAATCATTAAGCCATAAAAGCACACTCCCACTTCGTTACTTTGTCACGCGCGCGCACACACATCCGTTCTCTCTCACTCTATTTACATATACATATATAGCATTCGTGCGAGCGAGATGAAGGCACCACCTTCCTCCTCTTCATTGATGAGTCGAAGAGAGGCGAAGAGAACGAGACGATACGTGATGTTGTTAGCGTTCGTTTCTTTTCTCGCCCCCCTGGTGTACCATCAGAATCACGAGTCGCACCCGCAGACTAAACGAGGAGAGAGCCGAATGTCCACGTTTGCGCATCATCGCGTCTCTTCTTTACAAGGTCAACATCGAAGTTCGATTGCGAAGAGTTACGGGCACGTGGGTCACATCGAAGACGATGATGAAGATGATGTCACTCCTCATGGAGAGGAGAGTTTTTCTCTTACTTCTTCTTCTTCCAACTGCAACAAGAGAGGGGTTGTCGTGAACAATAAGTGTCAGTGCTTGAAGCTATGGCGTGGCAGAACGTGCGAAGAAGGTCCAAACATCTTCTCGTTCAAGAGTAAATCGAGCGAAAAGCTTTCGTCGTCGAGAAAAGTTGAGACTCCTTTACAGTTTGAAGGAGATTTCACAACAAACAAAGAGCAACTTCGCAAAACATGCGAAGATGGGAACATCAAAGTGTTCCTACCGGGTAAAGTGCCGCCAATGAGAGTTATTGGTACGTGTAAATCCGTGGAACAAGCCGGTGTGCCTGCAAAAGATGTCGTCTCTAAAAAGCCGTATAAAAGTTGCGCCGTCGTTGGGAACTCCGGGATGTTGGCGTACGGGCAAAACGGGAACGAGATTGATTCCCATGACGTAGTAATACGATTTAACGGAGCACCTACGAAGGGATTAGAAAATCGAGTTGGAACGAAGACGACGTTTAGATTGGTAAATTCAAAATGGTTAGATTTTAGAGAATCGAAAGATGAAATCATCTTGTGGAACATGAGGGGTGCTGGCGCGCTCGAAGACTACATCAAGCGCCGGGCAGAAAAAGGAAAGGACGAGAAATTTTATCTATTATCTTCGAGTTTTGTAAACTATGTTGGAGAAATGGCGTACCAACTGTCGAATTCGTTCGATAATTTACCAGCAGGATTTAACGCCGGCGATTACACGCCAACCAGTGGGTGGACTGGATTAATTTTTGCCGTCAACATTTGTACGGAAGTGAAATTGTATGGTATGCAGATTTCAGAAGCGCAGGGTGTTCCATATCATTATCACAACCGATGTCCCCAACCGTACGGCGAAAGGGACCAAGCGGAATGGTTGATGTTTCAGAGATTTGCTCGTCACAAGTTAGCGTCTTTCAAGGAACCATGCATAGAAGAATGTCACACCGATGATCCTGACGATTGTAAGAGATGCATGTCGGAGAGGTCTGATTTTTATGGCGAAGAAGCCACGCGAGAAGGGAGAATAGCCTGGGAAAAGAGTCCAATGCCGCATTACTGCTTAGCAAGATCAATGTTGCTAGAAAAGGAAAAGAAGCACATGGAAAAAGGTGGGCAATCCTATACGAAGGAGGAGCGCGATAAATTTCTTAGCGAAATCAACAAGAAAATAGCACCTCCTGCGCCGCTACGAGCGCCGAGGAAAAGAAGACCAGCGATTTGATGTCAGTTTTGTAAGGCTTTATCAGCTTGGTGTTACATTTCGCTTTCATTCATATCGCGGGACCTCCTATTTTTCTCGTCTCAGGTCATCTGATTGAACTTTCTTTTCAGCGTCCAATAGCTCAATGAAACTTGAGATTCTAAATCTGCTAAAGCGCGAACGTTGGGCGCATACATTTCTAATCTTCGTATTTGTTCCTCATCTATTGTCACGGTTATTTTTTTCGTCTTGCCGTATTGCTCTATGGATCCAAAGTGATGTGGTATCGCGTAGTTTTCACCGAGGGATTCAACTGTCGAGTTGCCAAGTTTCCGCTCAATCTCTGTGAGCGCGTGCGATTCATCCAGCCACGTCGTGTGACCACCTTGTTTGTTGGATTTCACATCATTTTTCGTCGGATTGAGCCACGGTTTGTACCCTTTTTTTGTGCAGAACCACACTTTTTCTTCGCAATTCGCGGCGACCAACGAGATTGCCAATCCCATAGAATCAGCGCGACCGACACGACCAATTCTGTGCACGTAATCTTCACTCCGATCTGGTAAAGTCATATTGATCACGAAAGGGAGACCTGAGATGTCTAAACCTCGAGCCGCAACGTCAGTACAAATGAGAAATTTAATTTCGCCCGATTTAAAAGCCGATAAGTTTGTTCTGCGTTCATCCATAGATTTTGCACCACCCAAGACTGCGCAAGAATATGCCGAAGTTTGCACATTGGCCGCTTTATCGAATCCACACTTGTTTAAAAAATTGGCAAGATTATCGCAATCGAAGTTTGTTCGGCAAAAAATCATGCATTTTGTGATGGAATGCGTATCAATCAACTCTTTTAGGACGCAAGGTTTGAGCATTTTGACAGCTTCAGATAACTTTAGTTTCGCGTCGTTACTATTGCTGTCAAACACGTGCACCCCGTCTGTGGAAACAAACTCTTTCAAAGAGCTGGTGTTTTCATTTTCATCGTGGTTTGCTGGATCTATGCGAACGCATGCATGATGCACGGAATCCGGGATTACAGCGTCTCTTCCTTTTAAATCGACCCAAGTTGGATTTACGCAAAGCTTAGTAGCGAGACGCGTGATTTCTGGTGAGTGCAAAGTTGCAGAAAACATGAGTGTCTGTAAGCGATCGATACCAACTTCATTCCCGTTGAATTTTTGTAATTGCTCGGCGAGCTTTAGAATTGCGGACTGATTACCCATGCTAACTAAACGATCAGCTTCATCAAGAATGAAAAATTTGACGTTTGAAACATCGATAAGCCCTTTTTCGACGTGATCGACAATTTTACTCGGCGTGCCTGTGATGATATCGCAACCTTCGGCCAGCCACTTTCTTTGCTTTTTCTCGTCAACGCCACCGCCAGTGAATAAAGCGCACTCAATTTCAGGATTTATCAAATATTTTTTAAAAGAGATCAGAACCTCTTGCGTTTGTTCCGCCAAATCTCTCACTGGTTCAAGAATTATCGCGAGTGGTTTTTTACTTGCCGTAGAGCCGTTGCCTTTGCTAGCATTACTATTGTTGTTCTGCGACGCTTCTTCGAACGATTTGATGTTTTGCTCCTCGCATTCTGCGCACGATATGAAACCGTTTCTTTTCAACACTTCCGGGAATTTGAAAGGCGAGCTTCCAAAATTCATTTCCACTTCGGCGTCCTTCACGCATACCGCGGGAAAATACACGTCATCTCCAGCTTTGGAGCTTTTCTTCAGCTTGAATGCGACGGCGCTCTGTTTCGGAAATTCCTTTCCGTTGAGTGCGTATGAAATTTCCATGGTTTCCAAGTTTAACATGCACGTCACGACGTCGCCTTTTCCAAACTTTGTCCCGTAATCTTCAAACTTCTTGTTGTGGGACTTCTTGCCAGTTCCTCCGTAACCCCACGAAGACGCGTCTGTTCCCAATCCATCTAAAGAGGCATTGAGGAAGCTAAATCCAAGCCTGACTAAACCATCGTCCAGGACGGAACACTCATACGCTACTTTTGTGTGCTTCTTATTGTTCGCAGAAGTGCAATATCCCATGGTGCATCTCGCGCCTGCCCAAGAGTGCTTTGCTCTGGATTCGGCTTTCAGCCCATTTGAAGTTTCTTCGTCTATCGCAAAAAGTGCGTTTCGATCCGTACTCGATAACCGCGGTATTTTATTCTTTCCTTCGTTGTTTGTTTTTGTCACCTTCTTTTGCTTATTCGCCGTCTGCTTCGTTACTGCTCCCGCGACATCATGATTTCCGCGCACGACTTCGTTCTTCGCGCGCTCGACGAGAACTTCGTGGACGATTTGTAGCACCGGTAACCCAAACGCTCCGGTCTTACCGCTCCCGGTTTCCGAAGCCACCAAGACGTCGCCGCCGGTCAAAATTAACGGCATCGCCTCGGCTTGAACCGCCGTCGGAATGTTCCACTCGTTCTCTTCACAAGAAGTGATGAGCTCTGGGCAAATCCCGAATTCTTCGAACGCAGACATTATTAATCAATAGTTTTTGTCGTTATATTAGTATGACGAACGCTCCGTATCTCTATCCCTGCTTTATATTTTCTTTTGTGCGTTTTCGTTGTCTCCCACTCTTCTGTCGTGGATTTTATGGAGTTGAGTGAGGCAGCTGCACGCGTGCAAATATTGCAATAATGGTAAATAAAAATGCTAAATACCGTGTACCAGTACGAGTCCATCTCTATATTATACAACAAGGCTACAAGTCTAATACTCCGAATCACGACACTCACTTTACGTCTAACAATCCCAGTCTTTCTAACACTTTTAATTCTTCATCGTTCAATCCTTGTTCTTTCAAACCGTACTTGAAAGACAAACGCATGTTATGGGCGTCTTCACCATCAGCATAATACGCCTTCTCTGTACCCGTATTTTCGTATCCTAACGTGTCCACGTATAAATGAAGCGCAGCTTTGTTCGAAACGCGAACGTGTAACGAGCAACTTTCTGTTTTGTACGTGGTCATCAACGCGTCGTTCGCGGCAATCATCAACTTTGCGGCTATGCCTAATTTTCTATGCGTTCTGAGAACCGATAAAGAGGTGATGTGTCCTTTAGCTACTTTCGGAGACTCTTCGTCGAGCTTGGCGAGAACGTATCCGACTATTTTCCCTCGATCCTCCGCGACGTGCAAAAGCGTCGGCCACGAAACGGCTTTGTTTATCACGATGAAAAAAGCAGAGTTGGTAAAAGTTCTCGTCAGTAAAACAAAATGTGTTTTGGGGTGATAAAATAGCATACGAATACGCGACTAAAAAGGAGACGCAAAAGAAAATAACTAAATACGAACCATGATAGACGTAGTATTTCATCTGATAGTTCTCTGGAAGACACATGAGATTGCACTGCTGCATGGCAGCAAGATCCTCCACGGTTGCCGGTCGTATGCACACCATGTTGTTTGTTTTTTTTCTATTTTCTTTTCTTCTGGTTGTGTGGTTTCGTGGAACGCCACCCCAAATGAAATAAGTACACCACAACCCACAATTTTACACGCGACGACAAACAAAAAATAAAATAAATAATCAGTTTCCACACAACGCAACAACAACAACGACAAGAAGGAAGACGCGAAGAGGAAAAAGAAAAAAGAAAGCATGTTCTCTTCCTGGTTCGGGGGTAGCGATGAGAGCGCAAGCGGCGATGATTATCAGCTTCAAAACGCGGTAGCGAGAGAGCGACAACGCATCGCGGACGCAAAGTTGATAGACGATGCAAGAGCGCGACTTCAACTGGAAGAGGTGCAGCAGATGAAGAAAAACATATTAGAGTTGGAGAGAGAGTACATAATGTCCGCCAGTGCGGGAGCTTTGAACAAAAGCGTCGCGGCAGCCACGGCAGAAGTTGAAGTTGAAAATGAGAAGTTACGAGAGGAAATCGAGAGCTTAACGGAAAAGAAACCCGAGCCGATTGTTTTGAACGTAAAGGAAATGCACGAAGAGCTGTCGTCTTGGAAAACGAAAGCGAAAAAGTTAGAAAAGGAACTGAAATCGAGAACAGAAGAATACGAGATAGCCGTGGAGGAAGCAAACAGAGTCGCAGAAATGTGGAAACAGCGAACTTTCGACGTGTGCGAGCCGCTCGCGGTCATCGACGATGGCGAGTTTCGAGACGCTGTAGAAGAAGCGGAGGAGCTTGGCATCTCAGAAGATAACAACGAGAAAGAAACGACAGCACAAAAATTGCAAGAAATGTCGGACAAAAGAATCGCTCGCGCCATAGAGCGTGCCACGGAGAGGTTGTACGAGATTGTTCAAAAGCAAAACGAAGCGAATGAGTTTATCGAAAGTCTAAAAAGTACAATCGAACACATGAAACGTGAAGCCGATCAACACAATGAAGATGTGCAGAAAACACTGGTGAAAACACTGGGCGCTGTGCAAAAGAGTAACGCTGAGCTATCGAAAGACTTGAAGACTCGGAACGAAGAGTTGAGCGAAGCGAATAGAAATTTGCAGATAATGAGATCTGCTCTTGCCGGACAAGATGAGAAAGCACAACGAAGAATCACGCAGCTGCAAAAAGATCTCTTGAAAGAACAACAGAAAAAGCAGAGCGAACACGCGGGCACGCCTTCCGCATCCGTGATACTAGAGACGGGTGATGAGGAAGTTCAAAATTTGTCATTCGAGCTCTCTAAAGCGACCGCGAAGCTTCGAGCAGCGGAGACGAAAATTAAAGCTTTAGAAGAAGATTTGGATCTCGCCAGGGAGCAGAGGGAAAATCTAATTGCGCAGGCGAGACAAGGAAACGCAGGAGAAGCCACTGTGTCATCTCCAAAAGCATCTGAATCGAAGCAATTAACAATGTTGAGAGCCGAGAGAGCGCGTTTGACTCGAGAACTATCCGAAGCTAAAGCACTGTTAAGCAATCAGAATCAACAGAATCAATTGCCTGTTGGAAATTCAACGTCAATGATCAATACTGCGGTGTCGCGAGCTTCTGCTGCCGTTGGAGGCACAGATTCGGATCGGAAAGTGATGGCCCAACTTCGGGTTGCTCTGAGGAAATCAGAAACTGAAGCGAATGACTACAAACGCAGACTGGAAATTGCGGAAAGAAGATCAGCTTCACTAATGCAAACTATAGCAAGCGATCGAAGATGATAGTTTCGTTGTATTAGTAGGGGGATTATAGGATTAAAAATAGGAATCGCTTTCAAGTTAAAACACTGTTACGTATTTGTTTTGCGCTCAATTTTCCTCTTTTGTAACTCCTTCTGATGCGCCAGCAAACATGACAAGCTTTCTGAAAATGGATCTATCGAGACTCCAAATTACAGCCCCAACATCGGATGAGCAAATTACCGAAGCTGCGCGTGGACAATCGTGCAATAATCCGAGCTCACCAAAACACGTTCCTGGTTTGACTACATTGACTTTCTGAGCGCCTTCCACTTCAGAAACCGTCTTGTAGACTTCGCACTCGCCTTGCTCCAAAATATACAAGCAGTTGGCTGTACCTCCTTGATTAATGATCGTATCGCCTTTTTTGAAACCGCGCTCTTTCCTTAAATTACTGATGAGCTCTTTTTTAATTTGGAGGGATAAGCGAGACATGAGTGGAGATGCAGAGATGATTTTCAAAAGAGCTTCTCGTTCCATTTCTGTAGCAGCAACGCCTTCGTTTTTTGCTTCCTTTCCTGTAAAACTATCCTCCATAGGTTTACCGTTCGAAGTGTCTTTCTCGTCACCAAGTGTTTTTGAACTCTCGATGGACTCGCTTTCCTTCATTTGCATGAGTAATTGACTTTGGTCAATACATTCCGCCGAAACTGACTGACGGCGACGAAATGCTGGACGCTCAGATGATTGACTATCATTTAATGCCAACGACGGTGATGATTGCAAGTCACCCACAGTATCCGTAATTTCGTGATCGTCTTCGCTACTCTCTTCGGAACTTTCATCAGATCTCTTGTCCTCTTCTTCAACCTCCTCTTTAGCCTCCTCTTGTTCGTTCGCTTCATCCTGGTATCCTTCCTCGTCCTCAATGTGGGCCGGAGCCTGCCGTGCGACGCTTTCACTCTCCCTCTCATTGCTTCCCGCCGCTGCGATATCAAATGTTTGCTCCGCGCTTTCTGCACCATTAACGTTACTGTTGCGAAGTATTCGAATCGTGTTCGAAAGAACTTCGAGTGGATCTTGTTGTGACTTTGCGTTCTCGACTAGTGCATCCGAGAGGAGAGCGAAAAGGTGAGATACCCCCAAAGTTTCGTTCAAATATGAACTCGCGTATTCATCGTAATGTTTGACTGTGACTTTAGATTTCACTCCATCGTCTTCGCTTTCTTCGTTATCATCGTCTCCTCCTTTCCCTTCTTGATCTTCTTTTCTGTGTTCGTCGCTCTCCTCCACCGTCTTCGTCTCATCGTTTTCGTCGTTGATATTGTCGTTATTAGAACAGAGTTTTCGGATATATTCGCGGACGTTGTTTGGTCTCTCGCTTAGCGTCGCAGATAACATCCGAGTGAACAAATCATCGATTTTGTGCGTACGAATGTATGCGTCGATGCTTTCGATGTGCGCTCTGTCTTCCATCTTTGGATTATGCCGCGCGCGATTCGAAATAATGAAGAGAAAAGTCAAACAAAGCAGAAGAAGAAGAAGAAGAACAGTGGTTCTCGTTCGTTCGTTCGGGGGAGGAATGGGTTATTTTTAGCGATTGGTCAAAAATACGACCGGGACGAGGGGAAAAGCTTGGAAAAAATTAAAAGAGAGAGCCCTCCCAACACCACCACCCCCAACGATACGCACGACTTGTTGGGAGATGTACCCTTGAAACACCTAAAAATATTGGAAGATAAAAAAGAAACGCGAAGACGCGCGCGATGTCCGCCATGCGCATAGAGGAGGAAGAACGAGAAGATGCTAAGAAACTGCATCGCGAAGCTCCGGATGGAGCCCCGTATTCTCAACCAGTAGAAAGAAAGAAGAAGGAGGAAAAGGAGGAGGAGGAAGACAAAAAAAAGACGGGGCACGGAAACCAAGCAGCGCAAACGAACGCGCGACGCTTGATTGACTGTCTCGTGGAGTGGTCGGATGTGATATCCTCTTTCATCAAGCGCGATCTCGATATTACGATTAACGACGATGGGAGCAGTATTCATAGCATTAGTGGGAGTAGTGGTGAAATATCACAGACGGCAGCAGCAGCGATGACGACGACGACGACGACGGGCCCGCTTCGCGAAATAGAAAGGTGGAAAGAACGAAACGTAGAAAGACACACACTTTTCGAACAGCTGACTTGCCAAGAGATGAAAAAAACAGAGCAAAGCTTAGAAGATTCAATACAATCTGCGATAATAGAAGACCCGGAGCAGCGATCAAAAGCACATCAGACGCTCAATAAGTTCCGATATTTGCGTGAAAACCTTGACGCTTTGTGCGCTCAATCCGAGGAAAACGTGAAATTCCTCGCTACGTTAGAAGGGCATTTTGTGACCATCTCCCGCGGGTCCTTCAAACGTATCGCGAATTGCCTAGAGCCGACGCTTGAAGCACTTAGATTAGTTTGGATAATTTCGCGTTATTACTCTAACGATGACCGAATGGGGCAGCTCATGGGTCGAATAGCGGACGAATTATCACTGAGGATTAACTCTGAAATTGACCCAAAGCTGGTTTTAACGGCGTCTCCCGAAGACGAATGCGTTGCGAAAGAGAGAGCAGAAAATGACGAAGATCATCCCAGATTGCAGAAAACACCGACGTCAGTAAATATCGAATCATCGAAAAATGTACGCACGAATACGGGTGATACTCAAGGTAATAGCAATCATACGGTATCAGAGAAGCTACGGGATGCATCTTTAGCGCTGCGGAGTTGGAAGACCAATTATTTAAAAGTGCGAGAAAGTATAGAACAATCAAATCGAGATGCAAGATGGGAATTCGACCGCGAGCGACTCTTCTCTAGAACTGATCATATTGCGCGTGTGTGCGACGATTTAGGCGAAATGCTCGCGGCATCTTTAGATTTTCAAACCTTTTTGAGTCCCAAATTCCGAGCGGTAACTCTCGATCAAGTAGGTTTCGACGACGCGATGAGACGAGTTTCGAATATGAACAACCGAATTATTCGTTGCTCATTCAACGCATTTGATCCATCAAAAGCAGAAGACTGGGCCGATGGTGTTCAAGTTTTTAACGGAGATCGCGTCCGCATTGAGCGAGTCGTGAGATCATTCATTGACCAATCTTTTAAACATTCCACATCTGCCAAGGCAGCTTTTGAATTGCTCCACAGCTTTCGAGCTATGTTCAACAGTCCGACACTTCTGAAGAACTCAGGGTCGATAGGTGCTGGAAGAGATGACAGTTGTAATCGTGAGAGTTCTTCAATACGAACTTCTCCAGTTAGAGATGTTCTGAATAAACAGATGAGGGATACAACGCGGGACATTTTAGATCAGTTTGGTAGAGAAATCGATCAAACACAACACTATTTTCACACGCAAAGAAGAAATGTCCTATTACTGCGCAATCAACCTGGCGTGAGTGGTAAAATTGCGTGGTCTCGAGCTCTCTTTGTATCAGTTAGAAGAACTATGCGCATATTTAAGTACACATCTCTTGGAGAGGATATTCAAAGTTTGGCTGCTCTTGATATTGAGAACAAGTATCTTCATTTTTCCAAGTCTGTGTTAGATTATGAGAAAGAACTGGTACGAAATTGGAGCTCTGAAGTTGTTGATGAATCATTAACTAGTTTACGATCGTTTATTCTCATAAAGGATCCTATGGCAGGTTTGCTTTGTGTAAATGGAGGGCTTTCGCAATTATCGGTGCCTACGTTTCGACCGAATTTCCATGAAAATTTATCCGTTTTAATGCACGAAGCCAAGAGTATCTCGCAATTAGGACACGAAATTCCCTCAGCTGCGAAAGATTTCGTCTTGCAAGAAGATGTTTATCGATATCATCTGAATAGTTTGAAAGATGTTTGCTCGGAGTATTCACGGGTTACGTCTGGTCTGACATACCAAGAATTTACTTTACTAAAAAAACAATTGATGGAACTGGAAGAAGTATTTGAGCCAGGTTGCTCTAAATTGAACTGGAATGCGCTAGGCTTCAATACCTTTATTTATTCGGTACGCTGTGCGATCGATTCCTTTGAAAGAACAGTACTTGAAGTAAGACGTATCTCGAAATCGATCGAAGAGCTTACAGAAACGATATCTGAATTGAATTTCTTCTCTCCCTCCTACACAATGGAGGCAGAAAATGATGTTGGAGAGTTACCAGAATTAGCCGACGTGATGTGCACATTAGAACGCACTCGCGATGAAATCATGGAAAGAGCAGTTGGAAAATATAAGGAAGTTTCGAATCTTTTATCAGATATAGAATTTTGCGTCATTGGTACGCGATCCAAAAAGGCTGTGGAAATGCAAGCATTTTACGAATTTTCTGAGAAGGGAGTTTATCGCGCTCTCGTCAGGGCGATATGCTCTAGTTTACGCTCGTTTCGAAGGAATTTTGTATCTCGTCGTGGTGTTGAAAATGGTGCATTTTTTCGATGTTCAATTAAATTATGCTCACAAGATGTGGTCATATCTCCATCTTTACAAGATATTTCCACACAACTCAGCTCATTCGTCGATTCGATACAAAATATCGGATCAAAGTTTACCAGATGGATGCACGGCACTTGTCTCGAAGTGCTTCAGACACAATGTGTTGATGATGACGAAAGAAGCGATGAGGAATACGATGGTTGCTGCTATTACCGCGAAGGTACAGAGGATAGTGATATCCTCACAACGGCAGACAGCTCTGTTCAAAAAACAGAAGAAGATGCATTTGGTATTACATTTTCTCGTGATCTCAAGGCAACCATCGCATTTAACAAATCTACGCTTGTTTCACGCCGTGCAATTGAAAGACTTTCTCGAAAAATTGCGAAATATGTCGAAAGTTGGGGTAAGTTTCGGCACGCAACGAACACGAAAGATCGTAAAGATTCCCTGAAAACATTCACAGATCTTTCCGGTCTTGAGTTTGCACCGCTTGACGAATCATTCGGTTTGTTTAATCAATATAAGAGTAGAGTACTAGCGGATTCGAAACGACAATGGACCGTTTCGTGCGCAAGAATTGATGCAACGCCACTTATCATAGGGATTGCTCGAGAATGCGACATTTGGATCAAAGAGCTTTCGCACATTTCAGCAGTGCGGGACCGTAAAGTTCTAGCAGAAATTAATTCAAAAATTCAGGACGTGAACGATATAATAAACGCAGCTCCTTCAAGTATGGATGAAATAAAAGTTTTTCTTAGACTGGTCCAAGATATACGCATAGACTGGCAAACAGAAATAAAGATTCTGAAAATTAGAGACCGGATACAACTTCGCCTTCGTGCGCAACCAGAGGAGCCTCTATCACCATCATCACCACCATCAACAACAAACCATACCTCTGGTTGCTCGGATATGAAAGGCGTTTTAGAAACGTTGGCGAATTGGAAAGCTTTTGAAGAGAAGATTGAAAGAGTAGATGTGGACTTCCAGCACGTTCGTATGAAGTTTGAAGACCAATTACGTGAGGAGTTGAATTTATTTGAGAGTACGTGCGAAGAAACGCGAATTCATATGCTAAAATACGGACCAGCATCTGGTGAGAGTTTGCTAGACCTGCACGTCGGAGCATTGCGATTAAACGAGTTCAAATCGAAAATCGTTGATCTATGCAGTCGCCGCGACGCCTTGCGTGCCTCTGAAAAAGCATTTCAATTTTCTCCACGTCAGTTCTCGAGTTTGGTAGAATTGCGATCAACTATTGAAGAATATGAGAGCTGCTACGCGCTGTTCGAGAAATTTGATTCTAAAGTTAAACTTTTTTCGTGCGTGCCGTGGGATTCTATCGATATTGAACAACTGCGTGCAATTGCCCATGAATCCAAAAGGGATTGTGAATCAAACATTACAGAAACTCCTAAGACGCTTGAATTGATCATGAGCATTAAAAATAGCATAGCATTATTCGAAGAGACTCTGGATTTGTTTTGTATTCTAAAGTCACCAGCAATGCGTCCAAGGCACTGGGAAGAGCTAGCAAGATCGGCGAAGACATCCATCACATTGACTACAGTATCCTTAGAGGATGTATTAAAGCTCAGACTATACGAACATGCACAACATGTCAGGGAAATCACGAATAGAGCCGAACGAGAAATGAAGATCGAAGACGATTTAATCAAACTCAGTACGGATTGGGAAGACGCGCAATTTGATCTGCGGCCGCTTGCACGAGATTCAAGAGAGGCCCGTGAAAAGACGCTGATCCTATGCTCTGTTGATGAGATCACACTTTCACTTGAAGATTCAAGCCTGACACTCCAATCAATGTCGGCATCTAAGCACGCAGCAGCATTCAGAGATACCGTTCAAAGTTGGGAGTATAAGTTAGCACATGTTTCGGACGTGCTAGAGGCGTGGATTGGAACGCAACGCAGATGGATGTATTTACAATCAATTTTTTGTGGTGCCGATGATATCCGAGCACAACTTCCCCATGAAGCTGACCAATTCGATCAAATTGATCTTGCCTGGAGGGAAATCATGCGAAGCACGAAAGAGACTTGGGAATCAAAGATCATGGATTCTTGCAGAGTGGAAGGGCGATTGCAGCACTTAAAAGAACTCTCTTCGCAATTAGAGTCCTGTCAAAAGTCACTATCACAGTATCTGAATACGAAGCGTGACGCTTTTCCCAGATTTTTCTTTATTTCTGACGACGAGCTCTTATCGATACTCGGCACCTCGGATCCGACGCTTGTACAAGAGCATATGTTAAAGCTCTTTGATAATTGCGCGAAATTGATCTTTGGTCCAAACAATGAATCCATAATTGGATTGATGAGTAGCGAAGGTGAGTCGTTCGAACTCTCTGAGCCGGTTCAGGTTTTAGGTTTACCAGTCGAAGTTTGGATGAAAAAAGTAGAAAGTGCAATGCGCATCACGCTGAGAGAGATGTGCAAAAAAGGAATCCGGAGGTATGCCAACGCAGCTTCGCGAACAAAATGGATACTGGAAGAATTAGGTATGGTTGCGCTCGTCGGCTCTCAGATTTGGTGGACTTGGGAGGTTATCGATGTTTTTCGTCGCGTGAAGAACGGTCAAGATAAGATGGCGATGAAGTTCCTTTCGGAAAAACTAACAGCACAGCTAGCAGATCTTACTAAGCTTGTACGTTCTGATTTAACAAACATGGAGCGGAAGAAAGTGAATACCATGATAATAATTGATGTACATGCTCGCGATATTATAGAAAGCTTTGTACGAGACTCGATTCTAGACGAATCTGAGTTTGCGTGGGAGTCCCAGCTTCGCTTTAAATGGGATAAACGGCGAGATGACATCGTAATCAACCAGTGCTCAGGAGAATTTTTGTATGGATACGAATATATGGGTCTAAATGGACGATTAGTAATTACAGGCCTTACTGATAGATGCTATATGACACTCACAACAGCATTGGCATACAGGCTCGGGGGTGCCCCAGCTGGACCTGCAGGAACAGGTAAGACAGAAACCACGAAGGATTTAGCAAAGTCCATGGCTTTGCTTTGCGTAGTATTCAACTGCGGAGAAGGTCTAGATTACAAAGCGATGGGGGCCATCTTTACCGGTCTCGTGCAGTGCGGCGCTTGGGGATGTTTCGATGAGTTTAATAGAATAGATGCGGAAGTTCTCAGTGTAGTATCATCCCAAATCCGCCTCATTCAGGAGAACTTGAAAGTAAACGCGAAGCTGTTCAACTTCGAAGGTAAGGATATCGCCCTAGACTCCAGAACGGGTATTTTTATTACCATGAACCCTGGATACGCTGGTAGAACTGAGTTGCCGGATAACCTGAAAGCTTTGTTCCGCCCGGTTCAGATGATCGTTCCGGATCTTCAGCAAATTTGCGAGATCATGTTGTTCTCGGAAGGTTTCGATAGTGCTAAAGAACTCGCGAAGAAGATGACAGTCTTGTATAAGCTTGCAAAAGAGCAACTTTCCAAACAATCGCATTATGATTTTGGTTTGAGAGCTTTGAAATCAGTGCTCATAATGGCCGGAGCTTTGAAGCGAGAGTCTCCAGAACTCTCTGAACAGCTAGTATTAATGCGCGCACTAAGAGATATGAATTTGCCGAAATTTGTGTTCGAAGATGTTCCTTTGTTTCTTGGTTTGATAAATGACTTGTTCCCTGGAATGGATTGTCCGCGTGTTCGATACCCGAATCTGAATGATGCTGTGGAGAAAGATTTGGAGAATAACGGATATCAAGTTCTTACCGGCCCTTCTGAGCAAGTCGATAAAGTCATTCAACTATACGAGACCATGATGACAAGACACACTACTATGTTGGTTGGAGAAACTGGGGGTGGGAAGTCAGTGATCATCAAAACTCTTGCCCGTGCTCAAGACATGCTCGGTAAACCAACCAAGTTGGTTTTGCTTAATCCAAAGGCTCAACCAGTTGCTGAGCTTTATGGCTCACTTGATCAAGATACCCGTGAATGGACAGATGGTCTACTATCAAAAATATTTCGGGAAGCTAATCGTCCTTTACCGGAAAATAGAGATAAGGAATCCCGTTACATCGTCTTCGATGGTGACGTCGATGCGGTGTGGGTAGAAAATATGAACTCCGTCATGGACGATAACAAACTATTGACTTTGCCCAACGGCGAACGAATTAGACTTAGAGATCACTGTAAATTGCTATTCGAAGTAGCGAATCTAGCGCACGCATCACCAGCGACCGTTTCTCGATGCGGTATGGTATATGTAGATCCAAAAACACTGGGTTTCCAACCAATTTGTGCTTCTTGGATTGAAAAACAAAGTACAGAGCTGATTCGAAGCGCTCTCTCGCGCATATTTGATAAATACGTCGCTCCTCTCGTAGATTTTTGTTTGGAAGGTGTTGCTGACGTGGAGCCGCCTCCTACTTCTAGCATCGAGAGAACGGCGTCGAATTACGTGGAGCAACTTTGTTCTGTCCTCGATAGTTTACTTCTACTCTCTACGGAAGATGGAGACAGTCATCTTGCTGACTCTTTGAAAGAAGACTCTAACACTGCATGTGACAAGAACATCATGGAATTTACAAGAAAGATAGAGAGAATGTTTATTTTTGCTCTCACATGGTCGTTTGGCGCCACGGTGATCAAGTCAGATAGAGTTAAATTTGACACTTTCCTTCGCATGCTTGCTGATGATCAAGCTTGTTCATGTACTCTCAATTTACCGAGTTCTGGTACAATGTACGAATATGGATACGACAGTCCAACCGACACGTTCTTTTCTTGGGAATCCAGAGCCAAAAAGCTTCCATTAGATACTCACTCATCGTTTTCATCTCTGCTTATTCCCACAGTAGACACAGTCAGATCTTCTTGGCTATTACGAACGTTAGGTAATTCCTCAAGTAAGCCTATCCTCTTCGTAGGTGCGTCTGGTACGGCAAAAACGGTTACTATAGAAAATGTACTCGCCGAAATGACAAGCAAGGATGGTGCTATATCCTACATAACGATGAATTTAAGTTCGAGAACGAGCTCTCTTGATGTGCAACGTGCTATCGAAGATTGCATTGAGAAACGTACCAAGGATGTTTATGGACCACCACTTGGTCAAAAACTAGTTGTATTCATTGACGATTTGAATATGCCCAAGGAAGATTTATACGGAACACAACAGCCCATTGCATTGCTGAAAACTATGCTCGAACGCGACGGCTTTTACGATCGCGGGAAAGAGTTAAACTGGAAAACTGTCAAAGATACGCGTTTTATTTGTGCAATGGGACACCCGGGAGGAGCTCGAAACACAATCGACGCACGGTTCGCTTCGCTATTCAATATTTTTGAAATCGAAGCACCGTCTGAAGAGAACTTGAAAACTATCTACAGAAATATTCTAGAAACGATAGCAAGCAAACTTGGCATAAATAACGACGGCGCACCACGTATTTCAAACTCGGTGTGCGAAAAAGTTCTCGGGGCTACTCTCGAGCTTTATCATTATGTTCTCGATGCTTTACCACCAACACCTTCGAAATTTCATTACATATTTAATCTTCGCGATTTGTCGCGTATATTTGAAGGAATGAGTCAATCAACTTGTGATAGTATTGTGTCGGAAAGCGCATTTGTGAGATTGTGGCGAAACGAGGTGTTGCGAGTGTTTCATGATCGATTAGTGGATACTAACGATCGAGATTTGGTCAAACTAAAGATAGAATCACTCGTTGTTGATTACTTTGACTACGATGAGAGTATATCGAAGCACGTTCTTTCGGATCCAGTTTTATTTGCTGACTTTAGGACAGAGTTACTTGATGGAGGAGAAACTGCGCAGCACAAAGAAGCTGACATACTAGAAGATAAAGATGAATCCGAAGAGAGTGTTCCAGAACCGAATGCTTCCGCAAACGAGAGCGATTTGAATATAACTCGTGCTCGATACAAAGATGTTGGGAGCTACGAAGATATCAAAGTTGTTTTCCAGAAAGCGCTGGATAGTTGCGGAAGTGAAGAAAGTCCAAATAAAAAGATGAATCTTGTCTTTTTCCACGATGCGCTCGAGCACGCGACTCGAATCCACAGAGTTTTAAGACAAGAACGTGGACATATGCTTCTAATTGGAGATGGTGGTTTCGGAAAACAGTCATTAGCAAAGCTCGCCGCGTCAGCAGCTGGATGTTCAGTTTTTGAGATCACTTTAACACGTGGTTACGACGAGAACTCTTTTCGAGAAGATTTGAAACGTTTGTTCACAAGAGTAGGCGTAGACAACAAGAAAGTCGCATTCTTATTCACAGATAACCACGTCGCGAATGAAAGCTTCTTGGAGCTCATTAACAGTATTTTGACAAGCGGAACAGTTCCTGCGCTATATCCAGACGATGAAAAACTGGCGATAGTGCGGTCGATCAGAGATGACGCTCTCAAAGAAAATGTGCGAGATTCTAAGGAAGAGCTTTGGCGTTTTTTCATTTCACGCACGCAAAAGAACTTGCATGTTGTGTTGTGCATGTCTCCTACTGGCGATTTGCTGCGTTCAAGGTGTAGGAATTTTCCTGGTTTAGTAAATGATACCGTCATTGATTGGTTTACGGCGTGGCCAGAAGAAGCACTTTTATCTGTTGCGACGACATTTTTAAACTCTATTGACGACATCCCATCTGATTTGCGCATTCCAATTGCAAATCATGTGGTATCTACACACCAACTCGTTATGGAGCTATCTATTAAGTATAAAAAGGAGCTGAATAGATCGAACCATGTTACTCCAAAGAATTATTTGGACTTTATCGCAAACTATTCGAGGATGCTCGGTGTGAACCGGAAAAGAATCGGTGAAGTAAGAGCTCGTTTGGAAGGCGGCTCCTCAAAATTACTGCAGGCTGGGAGTGAAGTTGATGACATGCAAAAATCCCTCAATCAAGCGAAGGAAGTCGTTGAAGATGAGACGAAAGCATGTGAAGAGTTATTGAAAGTGATCACGGCGTCTACAACTGATGTCAAATCGAAGCAAGAAGCAGCAAGTTCAAAAGAAATAGAGCTGAAAAAAGAGAGCAAGACGATAGCCGTGAAGAAAAAAGATGCAGAGAATGACTTGGCAAAAGCGATTCCTGCGTTGGAGGCCGCCGCATTGGCGCTCAATTCACTGAAAAAGGAAGAGATCACAGAATTAAAGTCATTTGCTAAGCCGAATATTGCTGTCCAGAAAGTGTGTGAGTGCGTAATGATTTTGAAAGGTCTTTCAAACGTTTCTTGGTCAGGGGCCAAAGCGATGATGACAGATACTAATTTTCTGAAGTCCCTTATTGAATTTGATAAAGATGCCATAAAAGATAAACAAGCGAAAGAGCTAAAAGCTTACACGAAAGATTCAAAATTTACTCCAGAGGAGGTTACGAAAATTTCTAGCGCTGGTGGTGGCCTCCTGAAGTGGGTGTTTGCCATGATTAAGTATAACGAAGTCGCTCGTACAGTGAATCCAAAGCGAGCTGCCGTTGCATCAGCTGAAAAGTTGCTTCGGACAAAAACGAAAGAGCTAGCCATGACAAAACTTGAAGTTGAGCAATTGACTGAGGAACTCGCGTCTCTGACCGAACAATTTCAAGAGAAAACGTCCAACCAGATAAGACTGAAAGAAAGAGCTGAAAAAATGGAAGAACGCTTATCTGCAGCTGAAAAACTTTTGAAAGGTTTGGAGTCTGAACGTGTGAGATGGGCAAATGAAATAAACGAACTCGATGAAAGCATGGAAAATTTAATAGGAGATTGTTTGTTGACAAGCTCATTTTTATCCTACTCTGGCGCATTTACGTTTGAGTTTCGCAAAAAGTTTACGTACGATACGTTATACGAAGACCTTAAAGCTCGAAATATTCCAGTCTCGCCATCTTTTCGTCTAGAAAATCTGTTGACTACAGATGTGGAACTTGGAAAATGGGCGAGCGAGGGTTTGCCGACTGACGATTTGAGTGTTCAGAATGGTATATTGACAACGAAGGCATCGCGATATCCGTTATGTATAGATCCACAAATGCAAGCCGTGAGATGGATTAAACAGCGTGAAGGTAGAAATCTCACGGGAAAGATCAAAACGTTCAGCGATGCGGACTTTCTCAAACAACTTGAGCTCGCCGTGAAGTATGGATTACCGTTTCTCTTTGAGAATGTTGGAAAATACTTGGATCCGGTCATTGACAATGTTTTAGAACGCCGCATTACTGAGAGGAATGGTATTAAGACGGTACAAATAGGTGATTCAGAGGTTGAATGGGATGATAACTTCAGGTTGTATATGACTTCCAAAATCCAAAATCCAAGTTACGGACCCGAAGTTTCGGGTAAAACAATGATTATTAATTACGGCGTCACTCTCGTAGGACTTCAGGAACAACTACTCAACGTGACAGTCAAAATGGAGCGACCAGATTTAGAAAAGCAGCGCAAGTCTCTAGTTCAAGAAACTTCAGTCAATAAAGCTTTACTTAAAGACTTAGAAGATACATTACTGATGGAGTTGTCAGCAGCTTCGGGTGAAATCCTGGATAACGTAGAACTGATAACCACGCTGGATGAGACGAAACACAAGGCAAAGGAGATCAGCTCTAAACTCGAAGAAGCAAAAGCTGCGAGCGAGAAACTTGTCTTAGCTAGACGAGCATACGAGCCTATCGCAAAAAGAGGAGCCATCTTATATTTTGTTCTTCAGAACCTCAACAAAGTGAACTCGATGTATGAATACTCCCTCACGTCGTATCTGGAGGTTTTCAAGTCCTCGCTTACGAAAACGAGAGAAAAAATCAACGGTGGTTTTAAATCGTCGACAGAAGATAACAAAAACAAAGACGAGCACGATAAGTCATTTAAAAACATCGTTACGAAATTTGTTAACGATTTAACTCTCGCAGTGTACGAATTTGCTTCATTAGGATTGTTTGAACGCGATAAATTGACGCTTTCAATGCACATCACGCTCCAAATTTTGCTTGGAGACGATGTCGTGGATATGGAGCAGGTTAACTTTTTTAACAAAGGTGGTTTTAAATTAGATGGGAATGCCGAGGGTGATAATGACGATAGCAACAAAGCATCGACGTTTGCGAGCGAAGCACTCGCAATAAAAGCTGTGCGTGATTTTTGGCCAAAGTCTGGATTACGGGACTTGGAACAATTAGTGATGATTGAATCTGCTAGCAAGTGTATGAAATCTTTGCTCGCTGATATTTCAACAAGAGAAGAGGAATGGAAGAAGTGGTTATCAAGCGAAACTCCAGAGATCTCATCTATACCAGATGGCATTCAAGGCAGATTGACTCCGTTTGAATTTTTGTGTCTCTTGAGATGTGCTAGGGTTGATAGGATTACCGCTGCGACAACGCGGTTCATCTCGTCAACACTTGGAGAGCAATACGTAACGCCACCTATCATCAATTACGATTCTATATTTAATGCGACGAGTGCAAAGACACCAGTCGTGTTCATTCTATCGCCTGGTGCGGACCCAGCTTTTGATGTGCTGAAGCTTGGGGAGAAGAAGGGTTTCCGTCTTGGAGAAAAATTAGAGTTTATGGCGCTCGGGCAGGGTATGGGACCACGAGCCGCCGAACTTATATCATCTTCTGCACGAGAAGGTAAATGGGCAATGTTACAGAATTGTCATCTCTTGCCTTCATGGCTTGGGGCGCTGGAGAAAATTTTAGAAGATTTAGGCGACGCTCACAACGATTTTCGCTTGTGGCTGACAACTGAGCCCGTCGATACTTTCCCTCTGGGAGTGTTGCAAAGTTCTCTGAAAGTTGTTACGGAACCACCAGCTGGTTTGCAGCTAAATATGAAAGGATCGCTCGCAAAGTTATCCGAAGACTCCCTCAGTAAGTGCAACCACCCTGCGTTCCGAAAGCTATCATATGTTTTGACATTCTTCCACGCCGTCGTGCAAGAACGCAGAAAATATGGTAAATTAGGATGGAACGTTCCGTATGATTTCAACGAAACGGATTTTAGAATTTCGTTATCATTGATAGAAACCTATCTCAACAAAGCATACATCTCTGATCACAACGACGACCATACCACCACCGAGATTTCTTCCTCGAGAATATCGAACGCGACGAAGCAGAAACCAAAAGCAGACATTCCATGGGCAACTCTGAGATATTTAATTGGTGAAGCCATGTACGGTGGGCGCGTATCTGACTTATACGACAGACGCATTCTCGTGACGTATTTGAACGAGTACTTTGGCGATTTCTTGTTCGATCGAGATCGACCATTTGCGTTCTACACGTGCAAATCCAAAATGAAAGAAGAGAATGACGATAACTGTAAGAAGAGCGAGGATACATTGTTGAGCACAGGAGTCTCTTCTTCCGCTGAAGTTGCCGTAAACTACGAAAACTTTTTTGGGTTGCCTCAAAAAACATCTTACGAGGAATTACTCCGCGCGCTTTCCCGGATTCCCGCAGTGCAAACTCCTGAGGTATTAGGTCTACATATGAACGCAGATGTTGCACATTGCACGAGAGCTGCCAAACTCATGTGGGAAAATTTAGTCGCTTTGCAACCGACGAGCACCTCTTCATGTGCCATTCCAGCAAACACGAGCGACGGTGATGATGGTGTGCACGATGTTCTCTCCCAGAAAAAAACAAAGAGTCCAGAAGATGTGCTAGATTCAATTGCCGCCGATATTTTATCCATCTTACCGCAGAAAGAGGATAAAAACTCTGACGTGAAAAAGTTGAGGAAAAAATGGGCAAACAAGATTACTCCGATTCGTATCACACTTTTACAGGAGCTTGAAAAACATAACAGATTAACGAGCGTGATGAAGCAGACGCTGCTTAGTTTACGTAAGGCGTTAAACGGTGAAATAGCAATGTCATCTGTGCTTGATAACGTTGCGATGTCTTTGAACTCTGGCTTCGTTCCGAGTTCATGGAAGAGAGAAGCGCCAGAAACTGGGAAAAATATCACTTCCTGGATCCAGTGGTACCTCAAACGCGGCTCTCAGTTTAGCGAGTGGGTCGCGAAACATGACGGTAATTTACCGCCGTGCGTGTGGATCTCAGGTTTACACTCACCAGAAACATTCATCGCTGCTCTTGTGCAGACATCATGCAGAAAGAAAGGATGGCCGTTAGATATTGCACACGTGAAAACAAAGCTCACGCATGTAAAAGATGCACGTGAGATTAAACAACCGCCAGAAAACGGATGCTATGTGTCTGGATTGTACTTAGAGGGTGCCAGATGGGATTGGAAATCTCACACGCTCGAGACGCAAAAGAACAACGAACTCGTGGAGGAACTTCCGGTCATGCACATAATTCCGGTTGAAAAAAATGAAAGCGCGAAAGCAGGCGAGTTACGGGTCCCAGTGTACATAACGCAGGCAAGAAGAAATGCCATGGGAAAGGGGTTAGTTTTTGAAGCCTCTCTTCATTCGGACGCGCATGAATCGCACTGGATACTCCAAGGTGTATGTATGACTCTGAATTTAGATGATTGATACTTTCGGTGTGAATTTAATTTAACAGATATTTTTAGGTGCTCGACGATTATATACCTGCTTACACGCTCAACTCCTCTCTCCTCAACACGCCAAAAGTTTAGAGGACGCTTTTTTGTACCTTCCCCTTAGTAATTTACGCTTCGAAAAACCGCACCTTGAAGCGCGCGAAAATCCATCGCGCGCGCGATAGTTATTTATTCATGACTTTATCAACGCTTCGCGCATCTGGATCGTTGTCGTCTTCGGTTTCGATTCTATCATCTAAGCCGCGTTCTTTCGACATCGCGCAGAGAAAAGAGAAAAAAAAAGACGGTCCGGCAACACTCTTGCGAGTTCGTGCAGGGCTACCCGACGATAAAGAATACGTTCCCAATGGGTTTGAATCGATACAAGATAGAGTAGTACTAGAGAGAAATAGAAGAAGAATGTCAAGAAGTACCATTAATGTATATTCTGCAGCGATTGTTGCGAGCACGGGAAGCTATTTTGTTGCTTCCTCGGCAGCAGCGGTGAGTAGCGATGACGAGAAGAAACTGTATAAACTTACGCTTTCGGCGTGTCTATCGATGTTGGCATTTGGTGCGGCATGCGGATGCATCGCGGGAGCGCTCGTGTACGTTGAATTTGGAACTCCTTCAGCGACGGTACTTCTAACTTCCGAAATTAAAGGCGCAATAGTTGCTGCGCTCCCGTTAGGAGCTGCTACAGCGTGTTTGGCCATTGGTTCCAAAACCGTGAGCGAAAGGTTTGGCAGAAGAGATATTTTTCGTTTTGCAAATGCGCTGTATCTCGCTTCAGCCACTCTCGCCTCGTTGTCAAATTCTTACACGATGCTTATAATCGCGCGTTTCGTATCTGGTCTTGCGTGCGGGTGTTCAACAGCAATAACGACGGTTTTTATTTCCGAGTGTGTCCCAGCGAAAACGCGCGGTAAGTATACCTCACTTTCGCCACTTTTCGGAACGGTTGGTCTACTTTACGCATTTGTGATGAGTTTATTCATATCTTCTATATTTGGAGTTACTAATGTGCGTGCCACATCCGCAGTCAGCGTCACTGGTGAACCTTCATCTTCGCTCGTGTGGCGATTGATGTTACTTGTACCAATTTTACCGTGCTTAGCACAAGAGTACATTTTTAGGTATAGGCCAGACGCATGTCCGGAATCACCAAGATGGTTAGCGAGTCGCGGGCGCTATCAAGAAGCTCGAGGTATTATGAAATCTTTAGGGCAGACGTTGCCATCAAACAATGTAGCGAGCTTGGCGACTTCAGACGCACGGCCGATTGAAGATGCTGGATTTTTCGGATTGTTCAAGTCATCCAAACATATCAAGGCAACAGGCGTTGCATGCGGCATGAATATGCTCCAGCAGTTTTGTGGGATAAATGTGATAGTCTACTACGCGCCAAAAATACTAAATTTCCTAGGATACGGTAAGCGTGAGTCTATCATGCTTACAGTTATTGTTTCTATGTTCCAGATTTGCTTCGGGACATATTTATCGCAGAAGATTGATGTCTACGGAAGAAAGAAGATGGCAATGATTGGAATATTTGGCATAATCTCAGGCTGCGCTTTATTAGCATTCTCTTTCTCAGCTACTGGTGGTAGTGTAAGTAATGGTCTATTGGCAATATCCGGCATTCTTATGTTCCGGGTTTCCTTTTCTTTATCGCTAGGACCAATACCATATGTCGTATCCTCCGAAGTTTTCCCAAAGGACGCCCGGAGTTCAGGCGTCGCGCTGGCAACGCTCGTGCAGTGGCTGTGTAATGTTCTCGTTACTTTCACGTTTCTATCCCTCGTGGATACTTTTGGTGCGTGCAAAGTTTTCGTAGCATACACGTTTGTCGGTGTATTAGCTTTAGCTAGCGTATATTACTTGCTTCCAGAGACGAATCAACAGAAGCTAGAAGACAACTGATTGATAGAAGTTACTTGTAATTTTATATTTGTTATTGCTGTAAAATCGCTTCACTAAAATACTATTATTATTGCTATTACTATAATGCAATGCCTAGTACCTGTACTCAGGTATAAGTGAACGCATTCAATGCTTTGCTAAGATGACTTTTATTTGTATGTTACAAGAAGGGACAAAACGGCCTAGGTCGTACTTCAATTTTCTGAGAGCACCAACAGCACTGCGCCGTCCGGTTTGTTTTATATTTACCTCGGATTTTTTTTGTCTGCCAAACTCTAATTGCGCATTCTTTGCACTGCCTAGCGTGCATACACGGGTAAAAGAGGTAACGCACGACATTCTTTTCTTCGTCGAAAGGTTCCAAGCATATGCCACATTCGGAATAGTTCCCGCTCATGGTGTTCAGAGGGAACTCTACTTTATCAGGAATTTTACCGCCCTCAATTTGAGTGTTTATGGCAATCAAATCAACTTCTTCTTCTTCCTCTTCTTCCTCTTCGTTCTGTTCGGCACCATTTACAGAATTGATGTTGTTATTGTTATCGTTATTAACATTATTTTCATTATTTGCTATCGTCCTCTCGGTCTCGTTGCTCTCCTTTTCTTCTTCTCGTTGTTTCTTCTTTTGCAAAAATTTTAGAATGCTGAACTGCGAGTTAGGCTTCTTCTTCTTCTGTTTCTCTTCCTCGCGATGCGGATCGTAATAATTCGTCGTGTCTCTAAACGCTCGCTCATTCTCTTTCGCTTCTCCGTCCGTCACTCTGTGTTTTCCAGTCAGACAGAAATCGACGTGCTCCGGGAGCAACACTCGATGGACTACTTTATTACACACTGGACAATTGCCCAAATTACTTTCGCCTATGTTTATTGCTTTATTTTTCTTTTTAGCGTGGTGAAAGTTCAGCTCGTCCACGTCGTCTTCGCGCGTGACAACGATGACATCGTCATCTTCGATGTCGTTCATGACCCGCGTCGCGTAGAAGAGCTCCGACGTGGAGGGCGTATAGAAATGACGCCTTGTGTTTAAATCTCTTTCTCTCTCTCTGTCATCTGTCTGTCGTTTGCAAATTCAAAAATTTCGATTAAGGAGGGAAAAGAAGCGAGCTGTGCAGTTGCACAAAGGAGTTTATTGTAACGTGTATATAAGAATGTTAACAAAGAAAATCTACAGGTAATATATATATATGTGTGTGTGTGTGTGTGTGATTGGCGACAGTGATTCGATTACTGCATCGGAGAAGCGCCTTCTTCGGTGACATTTAAGGAGCTCTCGAAGCTTTCAGCCTTCAGCTCTTCTTCGGCTTCTCGTACCGCCTGGTCGGCGAGACGAATAGCTTCTTCATCTTCATCATCATCTTCTTCGTCTTCGTTGTCAGAGCCATTCAAGTACGCGTGGTAGGGTGATTTTGGACACATAAAAACCGGTGAAGAGTTCTTATCCGCCTTGGTTGCTGTGAATATGACAGTTTTTGCCGGACTTGGGCTGTATTCTTCGTCTATTTCGTCCTCTTTCTCTTCCGTCAAAGGGGTAGACGGCAATTTGGTGTCAGTTTCGCATCTCAACAGTTTCATTTCTTCGAGAGACATGGTTTGACGTCTCTTATACTCATCGCTTTCTTCTTCTTCTTCTTCTTCTTCTTCTTCTTCTTCTTCTTCTTTTTCTTCTTCTTCTTTATCTCCTTCTTGTACGATTTCTTCAACTGTCGTCGGAGGCGCCGCCATCATCTTCGGCGTCGCTGCTTGCTCCTCTTTTTCTTCTTCTTCTTCGTTGGTTGGTTGCGTCCATGAACCAAACAAATCGTGACCTCTGGCAGAGTCCCAGTACTTCATTCTCGCCTCGCTCGCTTGCGGTTGTTTTACTTCTTGTTCTTGCTTCCTCGTCGTATTGAACGAAAAATCAGCTCCTGCAACATCGTTTGGTTCCGAGGAAGACGACGGAAGCACCCCTCCGCCTTCAACGTTGGCGTTGCCAACCACCCTCGTGTGTGCCGTTTGTCTTCGGTCGTCTGTAAAATTCGAAGAGAAAATCTCGTTTCCTTTATACATACCTTTTTGATGCAACTCGCTCGTCAAACGCACTTTCGACGTATTCCAATGGAAACCTTTCTTCTGTCTATCGTCGAAACGTACGCCAGCACCTACCGTCGATGTCGTCGACGTCTTGAACTCCGCCTTACAGAATCCACTCTTCACGGCTTCCTCAAGCCGTTCAATTAGCGCGTCTTTACTTCCAGCCGGGTTCACTTTCCTCTCTCTGCACGCCGTTCGCAACTCTTGCAGCGTCAACTGTTTCAAGTCCACGGGTGCGAGAGCTGCCCCAATTTGCGCATCTTCCTTCTTTCTATCTACGGGCACTTTCAGAAATTTCGGCGGCGTTTTCTGCGAGAAAATCCCGTGTCCAGAGTGTCCTCTCTCTCTGTTTACGTTCCACGTTCTCATATTCTCCTTGAACTCTTTCCCGACTTCGACCGAGTCGTTTTTGAAAATCGATTCCACCCCCGAAGTTGGTCTCTTCACGAGTGCGGTGTTCTTCTTCTGTTCGTTATTATTGTTGCTAGTATGATGATCATCGTATTCTTGTTTCAACGATAACGGGTTTCGCCCGTTTGTAATTTCCGAAGAGTACGTTCGTATTCCCATCTTCTTCGTGTTCTTAATCGATCGATCGATCGGTTGCGCGCGCGCGTTTGTGAAATTCTGAGGAAGAGGAGAGTTTCGCATTTTTTATTTTTTTTCTTACCCCTCCCTCTCCTCCTCTGCTGAGTATATAGTCTAGTCTGGCTCTCTCGCTCTCGTTCGGGGAGTCACCCCCCTGGTTGGTCTTCTCTCTCAAAAAAAAAATATCAGCCATCCGAGTCATCCCTCGTCGTCATCCATCATCTTTCCCGCCTAAAAAAAGAGGAAAAATCGAACGCACGCGCGCGCGCGCGCTTCAAAAGAGAGAGAGAGAGAGAGTAAGAGAAAACAACTTTCTTTAAAAACAAGACTGAAGAACACGCATAGTTTAAAACAGAGGAACAGAGATAAGGAAGAAATCATGTCTGGCGTTGTATCAGCGCAGATGCAC
>Ga0255769_10000665_pt1 | contig 40663 bp, 23 predicted proteins | sample 041ome_9_FD_179637 | JGI IMG/M metagenome (GOLD analysis project Ga0255769, IMG submission 179637) | Coastal salt marsh microbial communities from the Groves Creek Marsh, Skidaway Island, Georgia - 041413US metaG (version 2) | ecosystem: Environmental > Aquatic > Marine > Intertidal zone > Salt...
GGAGCGCGAGGAGGAATCCGTGTAAGACGCCGAAGCGGTTTCAGAGAGCGGCGCTCGCGAGTTGTACGTTTGGGAACGCGTTGGCGTTGCCGGTGGTTGTCTCGGTTGCTATCGCGGAAACTGGGCAGGTCGGCAATTTGGTGTTTACTGAGGAGGATAAGGATAAGTGCGTTTTGTACATCGGAGTGTATTTGATAGCTTTGAGTCCGCTGATGTGGATCGTCGGTCCGAGTTTGCACAAGCCGCCGAAATTTTTACGACAGAGCGGCGGGGAAGGCGCAAAGACGAGAAAGGCAAAGGAGAGCGACGGGAATTTGCACGGCAACAATAACGCCACTAACAGCGATTTAGAAGAAGACAGCGATAACTACAACGAAGACGATTACGACGACGATCTTCCGGAGGGAGACGTAGAATTGCAACGACTCACGCCTCCGTCGAGTCCGAAATCATCAAACACTAGATTCAAAAGTAGTAACCAAGGGTTTGGCAGAGCGAGCGACGGAGGGAGCGAATTGAACACAAACTCAGATTTAGAAAACACTCCTAGAGGTAGTCCTCGTGGTAGTCCTCGCGCAGGCGCAAAAGAGAGCAGACGGGGACAACATCAGTTCGACGAAAAGAACAACGACGACGACGACGAAGGCGCGACCGCAGTAGGAACAACGACACTTCCACCATCCGTTCTCGCAACCACGCTCCGTCGAAACCCATCTTCGTTCGAGCGTCTCTCCACTGCCATCTCCGAATCCTATCGCAAGTCCAAACTAGTCGTCAAAAGCTTCGTCAACGTGAATATGTGCGCCTCGATATCTGGTTTAATCTTGGGCATAATTCCGTTCACTCGGCACTTGTTCTTCGACACCGAAGGCGCTCTGTACTTTGTCTACAGAGCGTTTTACTCCATGGGCAGAGCCGCCGTTCCTCAAGTTCTCGTCATCATCGGTGCAACGTTAGCGAACGGCCCTGACCACTCCTTTGCGCCGAAACGAACCGCCGTCGGCGTCTTATCGGTCCGATTCCTCCTCCTGCCTCTCGTCCACGTCGGCGTCTATTTCCTCTTTAAAAAAATCAACAGCTCCGCTTTACCGTCCACGAACGGCACCGACCACACCTTCTGGCTCATCTTCCTCATCGAAGGATGTACGCCAACCGCTTCGAACATGGTCTTACAAACCATGATGTACTCCAAAGAACCAGAAAAAGCCGCCGGAGGGGTCGCGAGTTTATTGTTTTGGCAATATTTAAGCGCGCCGTTCCTCTTGACTGGGTTCATATGCCTCTTTCTGAGCATAATATAATTCGCACTTTGGATTTGAAAATATATATAACACATAGTGCGCGCGCGCGTGTTGTAAAAGTCACACATGTATATTAGTAGTATGGTATAGAACTGTTCTGGCGACGCGCCGACGTCCCTCGCGCTTCGCTTCCTCTCTTCTGTTTTTCCCCGCAAACGAATCACCTCACAAAAGAGAAAAAAAAAAGAGAAAAATATGCTTGCGCACCACGCGCGACGAAAAGCGCGCTCTTTATCAGCGATGGCATCCGCAACGTTTTCATCTTCGTCGTCGAGTAGTAGTAGTAGCAGCACCAGGGAGTTTTTTACGCGTCGGAGTCGATTCCGAGCGCGTGATGCCATCGACGACGAGGGCAAAGCTTTCGTGTTGTTTGGGAAACGTCAACGCCGTCGTCATCTTCGATGTCACCATTCTTCTTCTCGCGCGGCGTTTAAAAAAGGCGACGCGAACGAGAATAACGTGTGCGTCAGAGCTGCGAAAATGATGATGCGGGGCGGTAGCGTTTCGCAGAGTGCGCGTTATTCGTATTCGTCGTCTTCTTCGTCGCAGAAACGACAAACAATTTCGGACAAGAACCAAAACATGCTCTATTACCTGTTGGCAATCACCTCGTTCACGGTGGGCGCGTCGTACGCGTCGGTTCCGTTATACCGGGCGTTTTGCCGCGCGACTGGATTTGGAGGCACCACGCAGCGGAAATCGATCGAGGATAAGATGCAAGAGAGAGAACAGATGGACAAATCTGTGCTCGAGAAGGCGAAGAAACGTTCGATTGAAATCACGTTCAACGCGGACGTGGCGGAAGGTTTGCCGTGGAAGTTTACGCCGACGCAGAAGAAGGTGACGGTGACACCCGGGGAGACGGTGTTGGCGTTTTATACCGCGGAGAATACGAGTTCGAGCGCAATTACTGGCGTGGCGACGTATAACGTGCAACCGGGCAAAGCCGGTCAGTATTTCAACAAAATCCAATGTTTCTGCTTCGAAGAGCAGCGTTTACGAGCCAAAGAGAAGGTGGACATGCCGGTATTTTTTTACTTAGACCCAGAATTCGCGAGCGACCGAGGCATGGAAGACGTGAACAGTTTAGTCTTGAGTTACACGTTTTTCCAGAGCGAAGATTTCGACGGCGACGAGTACGACGAGAGCAGAGACGAGAAAGGAGGAGGAGAAGGAGGCGTAAAACTCCACGGATCCGGATCCGGTCCCGACGGTCGGAAACTCTGAAATACGAGCGAAAAGTCGAAGTGAGGTTTAAGAGAAGGTAGTGCGAATTAGAGCGATTGTGTAGCCAGCTGTTGTTAGGTAGAATGTATAGATAGATTAATATAGAAAGAGAGAGAGAGAGAGAGAGAGAGTTGTCCGAAAGCGCTCATATTTTCATATCTTTTTAGGCACCACACACCTCTCTTGACGGGTAAAAAATTCAAAAATTCACTCACTTAAAACTCCTTCTCAAACACGCGCTTGAAAGAGAGAGAGAGAGAGAGACGCGCGATGGGTACTAAAAGCAAACGCAAGAAGCGCGCCGTCGTCGCTACTCCCGACGAAAAAGACGACGGCGAAAAAAAAGACGTCGTTTCTTTGCTCTCAACGCTCCAAAATCTCCTCAAATGCGACGGGTGCCAAAACGCGTTTTTCGTATCGTCGTCGACCTCATCGTCATCAAAAAGAGAACCCATCACGCTGCACTGCGGGCACACGATTTGCCGCGAGTGCGGTATTCGCGCGACGGAACCCAGGAAAGGGTTTTACGAAGCGTTTTGCCCGTCTTCAACGAGGTGTTCGGAGCGCGTGTTCGCGAAAGATTTCTCGCTCGAAGGCGAGAAGGTTGGCGAGCGAAGAGTGAACATAAAAATGGTGGAAATAGCGCAGCGGGCGAAAGAGCTGGAAACGAAAATGGAAGAGGAGATGAGAAGAAGAAAAGAAGGGAAAGAAGGGAAAGAGGCGAAGAGCGAAGTCGCGAAAAGGTCATCTGATGGCGATGACATCAGATGCCGACGATCGCTGACAACGACGACGACGCCGATGTCAACCTTGACGGCGGCGTTCGAGTCCGCGTTGCTGAGGAAGGCGTGCGAAAAAGCGATGGAGATCATGGGCGACCCCGACGCGCCGCTCACGCCGGAAATTGACGCCGGTAGAGAGGCTGAAGAGGAGCGCGAGGCGACGGTTGCAAAAAAGTTGGAAGAGCAAAGACGGGCAATCTTGGCGTTTGCGAGCGAACGCGAAAAGTCGCAGGCGATGGAGGAGTTGTCGAGGACGATCGAGGCGTTGAAGGAGAAGAGAGAAAAAGTGCGACGCGCTCGGGAGACGCTCGAAGAAGACGCTGTGCGACGGAAACAAGAAGAAGAGGAGTCAAAACTGCGAGAGAAGGTGACGGAAGAGATTGACGCCATGACTATAAATCAATTGCGCGCGAGGTACGTTCACATGCACGGCAAAGCGCCGGTAAAAGGGATGACGAAGAGCGAGTACCGGAAAGTATTTGCAAACGTCGATCCAAGCGTGTGGTTAGCAACGACGAAGTATATGGAAGCGAGCAGGAATCGATCGACACAAAAAAGCCAGGATCTTCAACGTCAAGAAGAAGGTGTACACGTTGTTCGAGATTCGCTAGGGGTTGGCGAGGAATACGCCGCCGTCGTGACGAGAGAAGGGGAAGGGACGACGGTAAAGGCAAAGCCAACGACGACGACGACGGAGACAACGGAGATTACCTTTCATAACCCCTTTTCTCGCTTGCGCTCCTCGACTAGGATTAACAGTAAGAGACGCGCGTCTACGATTTTTGATATTCCAGAAGTTTTCTCGCTGACGACTACGTCGTCGAGCCAAACAGAGCAATCTGTGAAAGACGCCGCGTACGACGAAATATTGAACCAAATCATGCAGTGCGGAAAACACGCGGTAGTCGTCAAAGACGACGATCAACCGCTAGATGACGACGTCACGCACTGCATCGTGACGAGTGGCGCGACCATCCATGCAGATGACGCTAGCGTAAACACGAAAAATGGGGCAAAAAATAAGTACATAGTCAAGAAACGCTCCGTGCGGTACTTGGAATCGTTAGCGAGAGGAATTTGGATCGTATCGAGCGAATGGATCGCCTCTCGGAAGGGCACGAAGAAGTACGCCAACGAGGAGGAATTCGAGATTTACGACGCCGCGGGTACTTGGAACGTGGGCACCGACGGTCTACTCGATGTGAGGATTTTTAACAGCGCGTCTTTACACCGAAGGAATAAAGAAAATTACTTGAAAACGTACGGTAGCAACGAGAATGGAAATGAAAGCGGCGTGTTCGCATCCTCGGAGTCAGACTCTTTGATGCTGACGAGAAGAGCGCGCACGGCAAAAGAGATCGTGGCGGCAAAAAGCAGTGGCGTCTTTAACGGTCTCAAGATAGTCGTCGACGTTCCGGATTTTTTCGTCTCGACGAACGGTTTCGACGAGAAAAATACTCGGCAAAAGTCAAACGCAACGACGACAAAGGCAGAATGGGGCATTTGTAAGAGCGATTGCGAGCGAATAGTAGAAAGCGCAGGCGCCGAAGTGCTCCGGGAACGAGACTACGTTGTGCTCGACTCGTATTTTAGAGAAAACGAAACGGATTCGCCAGTCCCTGACAGCGAAGAAGAAGAAGAAGAAGAAGAAGAAGAAGAGCGGGGCGAACAAAATATAAAGCAGAGCGAACAACAACGAAGGAGCAAAAAAGATATGAAGTTCAACGAAGAGGCGTGCGCCTCGGTCGACTACGTCTTCCTCGACGGCGAAGCGCAAACCGGGCTGCGACTCATCGAGAGAACGAAGAAAACGTTTCCAAACGCTAAAATCGTCGATTGGCACTGGTTCGTCCACTCTTTAGTGAAAGGGTACACGTTAGAAACGGAGGACTCGTACGAAATGCCTCTCGGCGTGCAATATCCTCGGGAAAATTTTCGATTTTGAACGCAATCTCAGATACACAATTTCGCGCGCCGAGGAGGCGTGTTTGTAAAAAATGAATGTAATGGTAGTCGTTCTTTTTAATTCACACGCAGTTTATGTACAATAAGAACACGATAATTTCTCGCGCGCGGGGTACATCCGCACTCTCTCCCTCCTCTGTTTTCTTTCTTTCTTTCTTTCTTTCTTTGTTTACGCAGACGCAACCTCCAACGTCACTTCTTCCTTCTTTTCCGCCGTCACGGTTTCCTCTTCCTCCTCCTCCTCCAAAGAAGAAGAAGAAGACAGAGAAGAAGACGGATACGTGCAAATCCCCAAACCTTGAATCGGTTGACACTCGCCGTGTCGCGGACACCCTCCATTCGTCCCAGGTTCCGGTCGGCAAATCAACGCGCACTGGCTCGGCGTCGGTGAACTCGGCACTTGCAAAACGCACTGCCCTTTCGCCGTCGCTCCTTTATACGAGTCCATCGGGCACGGCAGATTCGACCCGCACTTCGGCGAGCAAAAACTGCCCGCGATGCCTTGAATTTGTACCTTCATCTCGTTCGGTAAGCACGCTCCCGTGTTCGGGTTCCCGTACGGCTTCGTGTGTTGCTTGGACAGCGAAGGCGTCGAAGACGAGAGAGTCGTAGTTTCTTCGTCGTCGTCCTCCTCCTCCTCCTCGCGTAAAAACGCCTCCACGGACGTCAACCATTCCGGCGACTCCGCGTTGACGATGAGCTCAACGAAAGTCTGCTCCAACAATAACGAAGAAGAAGAAGAAGAAGAAGAAGACGTCTTCGCTTCCTCGCTTCCGCGTTCGTCGTTTTTCAACGCGCTCGTCGTCGTTCTCGTCAGCGTCGACGCGAAAACGAGAACGCAAAAGCACAGACGGAGGAAGAAGCGTGGTACCGTTATCATATTATCGTCGCGCGCGAATATTCTTAAGAGTGAAGGAGTTCGTTATTTAGGGAAATCGGGATGGCTTGTGTAATGTTTAGGGTTTTCTTCGATGCGACCGGCGTTGAAAAGAAAAGCCTCGGCCGGCCAAAAAAGAAGCGTTGAATTGAAGATGGTAGATGCGTTAATCTTCTAGACGCGTGTCGCTAGCTTTTAAAAAAAGAACGTTAATCGTTTTATCGATTGACTCTCATACGCGCGTTCAAAATGAAAACGCGAATTCGCGACTGACTTTCATCGGATGCGCTTCGGTGTTAAACACCCACTCGCTCAAATCGATTTCATCGCTCGAACCAAAAGTCAAATATAAATACTTGAGCGTTTCCGCGAAGAAAAAAGTTTGCGTGATGTCGTCTCTGTTCTGCGGCGATGCTTTATTTCGGACGTCGCGAATACCGGTCCACCCGGTATCTGTGGCGTACGTTTCTCTCATCGATTGGAATATCTCCCACGCCCAGTTTCGGTACTTTTCATCGCCAGTTTTTCGATACATGTAAAATATAGCTTCTACAGTTTCTGGCCTCTGAATGTTTTGGTTGTGCGTCCCGTACATGGTGCCGCTATCGGAAGAGGCGACGACGACGTCAGGCGATAGTCCGGAAACCTGCGCGCGATAAAAGTCACGACACAACGTCGTCGTGTGTTCGGCTAGTGCTAAATACTCTTTCGCAATCTCTTCCTCGCTCGCATGTTCTGCGCCGAGAACTAGCGCTCCTGAAATGAAGCAAACGAGATGATCCATCTTTAATATTTGACGCCCATTTTTTAAATCATTCAAAAACCACGCGTCGTACAATTGTTCACTAGTTCCTTGCCACGTTAATTTTGGAAATTTGGAAACCATAAATTTAAGTACAGAATCCATAGAGTTGTCAAATTCAACTCGATATCTCGAGCGTTTTCCAGCGTTTGGGAACGCGCGCCACGCTTTTATTAAATACTCGTAGAAGCTATCGCCTAAAGCGCCTATGGCGTAACTGTGATCCGATGTAAATTTTCCCGTGCTCGGATTAATGAATAAAGGATACAGTCCTAAAGGCGTGCTTATTGAGTTTGGATTGACAGGTTTGTAACTCAAGATGACATCCATAGCTTTCTTCGCATACTCGTACCATTTTCTATTCTTCGTTCTATCCGCGAGCGTAAAAAATTCCAACTGAAGCGTACCCGCGTCTGCGAGAACCGCGCTATTTTGATAAAAACTAAAGCATTCGCCTCTTTTCGTGAGCGGATTTATCATCGTGTAAGGAATACCACTCTTTGTTTCAAACGCCGGCGCTATGGCGTTTGCGACTTGTACCGCTCTTTCCAAAAATTTTTCATCCGACGTCAAATCGTATATGGATAACAATCCGCCTAAAACGCGAATGTTTGTTTCGAACACCGAAACGCCTCGATCCAGTCTCGCCGACGCTAATTTTTCTATTCCAGATGTTTCATCGTTTAAAATGTGGGCGCGTGCGCGTTCGTATTCTTCTTCTAGATTCATTATTTTCAGCGTATCTATGGCATCGATAACCGAGGCGGATACGCCGCCTTGATTGTTTGAACCTCTTAAAGATTTAGGTTGTAACTCGTCAAAGCCGAAAGCGTACTTTTCGTACGCGCCGTACGACGCTCGCATGGCTTTTCTAATTTCATCTTGCTTTTGAGCGTCTTTAGTGATATTTGATGCCCAATAATATTGGAACGAAGAAGACGAAGAAGTCCCCCCCCGTGGCGGTGGCGGCGGCGCCGTCTCGGAGGATTTTTCGCCCGAAAGAGGGAGAGTTCGTACAGAAGAAGAATCACTCGCAACGCTCTTCTTCGTTTTTACGTCATCGCTTCTCCGCCGCGTTCTCTCGTCGTTATCGTCGTCGTCGTCGTCGTCATCGTCGCCGCCAATAATAATCGCCGTCGCCGCCGCGTTAAAGTTGTCGTTACTTTTCGCGCGACGAAGACGCAGACGTTCGTCCTCGCTCGACGACGACAACGCCGCGGTGGTGGTGATGGTTTTGTGCTTTTCGTGCACGTTTAGAAACGTGAGACCGGTGATTACACCGAGCAGGAAAATAAACAGCCTCTCTCTTCTCGACGTTGTTCTCGCCGTCAAGCCGCCGCGCGGCGCCGCGGTGGTGGGTTTTCGAGGAAGCATAATATATCGCGCCGCGCGTCGTCGCCGCCGCCGCGCCCGCGCGTTGTTGTTGTTGCGTTGAGAACGCGCGTCAAATCACGAGCGCGGATTTTTTAGTTTAGGGTTTAGGGTTTAGGGTTAACACCCTAAACAATCCGGCACGGTTTTCCGGCAGAGAGAGAGAGAGAGAGACAGAAAAAAGCACGACATGGCGCTCTTCTTCTCGTCGAAGTGCTCTTTTTTCCGTCCTTTCGCTCCTCCTTCTCCTCCTCCTTGTTCTTCATCGTCGTCGTCGCTCAGAGTCGTCTGCTCTTCTTCTCTCATCGGAGGTAAAGCGTCGGAACGAGACGCGTTTGAAGACGCGATGCGACGGTTTGGAATCCGGTCGCAGATACGATTGGAAACGTCTTCGTCGACGACGACGACGACGACAAAAAAAGAGAGAGGCTTGTACGCGAACGGGAACGTGGGGTGGAAAGAGCCGGGGTTGCTGCTCGAGGTACCGCTGGACGTGTGCATAATCGCACCGATTGGTGGTGGTAGTTTTGATGATGGTATCGATGAATCAGTCGTTACGGATAAAACCGCGTTTGATATAATAAAGTCGTTCGAGAGACGAAACGAGGCGTATTTACCACCGTTTACGAAGAAAATGGTTCAGGCAAAAAGCCCTGAACGAAGAGAGATGGGTTTAGCGTTGTGGCTGCTCTGGGCGATCGCGGAGGAGGGCGATTGCAAAGTGTGGCGAGAGTACGGGCGCGACTGGTTGCCGACGAAGGAAGCGTTGCCGTCGATGTTGCTCGCGAGAGAGGAGGAAGAGTTGAGAGCGGTGTGTGAATCGTTCGATCGGGAGTTGGTCGAAGACGCGATTGCGCTGAAGAAGAAGATAAAAGAGATGCACGTGAAATTTGAGATTCAGTATAAGGGCGAGGAGGAGATTGGATTGCGCAACGGCGCGAGCGTGGAGGATTTGTATTACGCGTTTTCGTTGATTCGGTCTCGAGCGATTGCCGCTCGAGTCGGGGAAACGCCCGAATCGCGCGTCGATAATACCGACGTCGCGGTTTTAGCGCCGTGCGTTGATATGGCGAATCACGCGGCGTCGAAAAACGTCACCGCGTTGAAGAAAATAGGCGCGAGCGATGGTGGAGGTATGAAAGGCTCGTTGTTCCGGTTAGTCAACGGCGGGACGGTGGACGGCGGCGGCGGCAGCGTCGTGTTAGAAACGCGACGACCGGTGAAGAAAGACGAAGAGATTACGATTAGCTACGGTCCACGATTAGATAACAAAGAGTTGATGCGCGCGTATGGATTTTCTTTAGAGGCGAATAGGTTCGATAGATTAGAAATAGACGATGAAAAGTGGGCGTTGAACGCGACGAGCGTTCGTTCGATGTGCCAAGAGATGGAGATTGTGTATCAAGGCGTGGACGAAAAGACGTTGAACTACGTCGACGCGATTGTTCGAAGCGTTTCGTTAGACGAGAGCGATTACGATACCGACGAATACAACGATGACAACGCTAGCGAGGCGGTATCGACGACGACGACGACGACAGCAGAAACAACGACCACAAACGCGAAAACGGAGTTGGAAAACGCGTTCAAAATCCACGCCGCGTGGAGCGCTCGCTTAAATGCGATCCTAGAAACGCTCTCCGACGCAGATTTAGAGGACGAGATGGAGTCGCTCATCGAAACCGCCGACGAACAGAGAAGAAGAAAACAAAACATCAACGACGTAACGGCCCTCTTACCGGCCGCTTTGAGATACAAACAAAACCACATTCGATTTCTCGCGAAAGGATGCGAAGTCGTCCAATCCTACATCGACTGGCTCGACGTCGAAGACGACGAGTGACGAACTAAATATATACGATAACGCGTATAAAAGCTACAGCCTAATAATAAAAAATGCAACGCTAATCGTCGTCATCATCTGTTGTTGTTTTTGTTTTTGTCTACCCCTACGTCTACTTCTTCTTTCCAACCAGCTGTTCCATGCATCTCTCCGCGTTCTTCCTCAACTTGCTCACCCTCTCTTTACTCGCGCTCGACGCCGCGTTCGCCTTTTCCACCTTTTCTTTCTGCTCTTTCTCTTTCACTTGCAACTCCACGCGTTCTTTTTCCAATCGCGCGCACTCCGAGATATACTTTTGCCGAATTTCTTTCGCCTCTTTCTCTCTCCTTTGCCACTCTGCGATTTGCTCTCGACACTTCGCGGTTTCGCGCTCCGCGGAGGTGAGTTTCTCGCGCGCGATATCGAGGTTTTCGCCGGTTTCTCGCGATTGTTTTGTCAAAGTTTCCAAACTTTGACGCAAACTCCGTCTAGTCTGTTCGAGCTTTTCGAACGTCGATTGCTCGCTCGATAACGCCCGCTCGGCGAAGTACACGTCGGAAATTTGCGCGCCGTACAGGAAAGACGCGGCGGTGACGGCGGAAACGCCCAATCCGGCGGCGACGTGTTTTGTGGACATGGGTTTTTTTAGTGCGATGATGATGGGTTTTGGTGTGAGGATAAAGAAAGATATTTTTTACGCTTTCAACCGCGCGACGGCTACTCGTATTCGGAACGAGTCATCCGGCGCTTTCTTTAACTCCCTCTCTCTCTCTCTCTCTCAATGTGTGTATGTGTGTGTCTATATGTGTCCGTGTTGTTTTCTTTTGCCGCTGGTGAGTTTTACATTTAAATGCTCTATAGTAAAAATACTACGACTACTACTACATATAATCTACGCTTCGCGTCGTCGTCGGATTCGTCCTCCTCCTCCTCCTCCTCTTCGACCAAAATCGAACGATGTCGTCGTTTACCGTCCCTTCCTGCGCGGTTCCTCGAACACGCTCTCGTCGTTCGCGCTGTGCAGCACTCTCAGTGGCACGCCTCGTTCAAACAGCCTCGTCTCTAAATCGTCCTTCTCCGCTTCGTTGAGCACGTTGATGACGCGTACTCTCTCGAAATCTTCCAAACTCGCGCCTCCCGTCGCGCTTCTCGCGCACTCGAAATACTCGTTGTCGTCGGTAAACGAAAAGTTGAAAACGACCGCGTTCGCTTTCAGCGGCATCGTCGAAGAAAAGTCGTCCTCTTCGTCGTCGTCGTCGTCGTCTTTCTCTCCCTCCTTCTCTTTTTCCAGAGACGATGATTTTACCGGCGGCGCCTTTCTCTTTCGCCCGTTCGAAGAAGAAGAGAAACACGGCAAGCACCGCTTCGTCGTCGCCAGTAAGTTTCCAATGTTATCTCTCCGAAACATCTCCGGCGTCCACCCGTCTTTCGCCATTTCCTCTTTGAACGCGTCGAACGGTCTGTAGTGAGTGTGTGAGTAAAGTCAAAAAGGTTAAAATCATATTCGTTATGCGCAAATCGAAGTCTTACGAGTTGAATATTTCCATCTGTATCTTCCTCAGGCACTTGGGTTGGTCCGAGTGCATGTAAATGCACGAAGGAAACCCTCCCGGGAGCAAACCAGAGCGCCCTTCCAACGCTTCTCGGTCGCACACGACGAGAAGGAGTTTTAAAGCGTCCGTTTGGGTCGCTTTTTTCGCCAGCGCGATCATCGCTTGCTGCGTATCGAGAGAGAAAGTGTCATATCGTTAATAAAAGCGCGCACATCGGAATTGGAAATTTTAGAGAGAGTAAAAGAGAGAGAGAAGATGAAAATATTACGCGCGTTAAAAAGACAAACACGAACCTTCTTTTCGTTGTCTGGCACGCACAAGACGCAGTGCTCGGTCGGTTTCGGCGCCCAGACTTTATGATGGACTGCCGCCGTCGGTGTGTCGTTGTTGTCGTTGTTGTTATTATTAGCGCTCATTATTGTGAGTAACTTGGGGAAAAAAGTAAAGACATTACCGTTACAAATTAGCCGCGCGATACGTATCAAAATGCCATCGAAAAAGGCGTCTTCTTCTTCTTCTTCGAAAGAGGGCGATCGTCCTCCGGCTTTGTCTTCTCCCGCCGCTTCGCATCTGCCTCCCGTCGCTCGAGAAGAAGAAGAAGAAGAAGAGAAAGAAGACGTCTCTTCCGTCGCCGTCGTTTCCGTGAGCGATTTGCTCCTCAAAAACAGTCATCGACACGTCTCCTCCACTACTTCGTCTTCTTCTTCTCCTCATCCCACGACGACGATGCTTCCGTACTCGGAACCGATCGAAGTGTCGCACTTTTCGAAAACGAAGAGCGGGGATACGTTTTTCGACGCGAGGAATTTGAAAAGAGTCAGAGAAGTTCGAATGCCGTTCGACTTGAACGAAGGTTTTGCGAATTTTAGGGATCGGGATCGATTGAACGAATACCCGGCGCCGCTGATGCCGCTGTTCGAGAGCTTGGAGAGAAGCGGGAAGGCGAGTTTGTTGCTCGGTGCGTTCTGTTTTTTGTTTGTTCTTTGTTTTATTTTAGTAGTTTTTGTTGTATGGTGTGTGTTCGCGTCGTTCGCGTTCTCGCTCGCGGGAAAAGCGCCGCGTCGTTTCTCGTCGCTTCGTATATTCGCGCATCGAGTCCAATTTTTTCTACTGTTGTTATTATTATCGCCGCACTACTGACGAGTGCATCTTCTCTATCTTTCTCTGTTTATATATATATATATATATTCTGATGTCGTTATCTTCTTCGAGCGCAGACGTGGACGTGTTATCTTGGCGAGGGAACATGAGCAAGATTTTGTGCGCGCCGTGGGAAAGCCGGGAAGGATTTCGAATGGAGTGCGAGCTAGTGCGAAGAAGGTTCGATTGCGACGGGGAGGACGAGGATGTCGTCGTCGTCGTCGCAAATGACGCCGCTGCCGCCGCAGCCGCCGCTGGAGGAAGAGATGGTGAAGAAGAAGAAGAAGGAATGAAGAAACGCGACGTCGAAGAAGGCGCTCGCAGGATGAACACTCGCAATAATGATAGCAACAAAAACACCGCGACGAATAATACTAATAATAGCAAATTGAAGAGGACGAGTAGCACGAACACGAACAATAGCACGAACAACGCGACGAATTCCTCCGGTGGAGGAGATGGGTCTCCTGGCGGTGATACGGTTACCACCAACGCGGCCGGAGGAAGAGGAAAAGGCATCCGAGACGAGGCTTTGAGGAAGGGAATCGATAGAAGTAACAACAACGCGACGACGAAAAGCAAACGACCGGCGACTTTGGTACTTAACGTCCTCGAGGCTGAACATAAGCTCGAAGAGGCGCGAGAGATGTTGAAGAACAAAAAAGACGCGCAGCAGCGCGGAACACAACAACAAACGAAAAGCGAGAAAGATTTAGCGTGGCACGAACGAATGAGCTATTGGGGGTTCGCGTTTGAGGAATTCGTGACGTCGGAGAAACCTCACGCGAACGCGGTGGACTGTCGCGAATCGTTTTGTACGGTGACAAAATCTAAGCTCGGCGAGAACACGAAATTGTTGTTAGGCGGCGAAGTCGATTGTTGGAACGGTATCGCCGAGGGCCTTTCCGGTTACGTCGAATTAAAAACGAGCAGAAAGATCGACACGAAGAAACAAAGAGTGAATTTTGAAAAGTTTAAGCTTTTGAAATGGTGGGCGCAATCGTTCACGGTCGGGGTGAGACAAATCTTAGTCGGCTTTCGAGACGACCACGGGATGGTGCAAAAGATGCAAAATTTAGAAACGATGAAGCTTCCGAGTTACGCGTTAGCGGCGGATAAAAAAAACGCGTGGCGGCCAGAGGTGGCTCTGATGTTCGCGGAGAAAGTCTTGACGTTTATCAGAGAGACGATGGAGGAGTACCCGGAGAACAGTCGAGCGTTGGTGGAGTACATACCGGCGCGAACGAAAGACGAATCGGTATTCAAAGTTACCATCGTCGAGGACATTCCCGATTTCTTACCGAAACTGGCGCGTGATCTATTACAAATGAGCGCCAGAGACCTCATCTCTCGAGACGAGGAGAAAAGGAAGAAAATTCTTGCGAGTCAAGCGCCGCCGACGATTTCTTTCAGCGGACAAGATTCGGAAAACTCTGCGGGCGGAAGCATCGACCAATCCCACGTGCCGCGACCGCGGAACGATAGCTCGTCCCCGGACTTTGCCGCGGAGATTGCAAAATCCGGAGGCGGCGGCAGTGGCGTTTCACACCGTTTCAAAAACGCTTCGCAACTCGCTCTGAACAGGAAACGACCGATGGTCTCTAAAGATCGACACGAAAAGCTCAAACGCGAACGCGAAAGAGCCCGCGCACAAAACAACGCTCGCGAAAACCAGCTCGGATGGATTGGAGGCAGCGCAGGCGGCGCTCCGGGCTCCGCGTATGGTGGTATAGCCGGAAGCGGCGGAGATTTTATCAACGCTAACATTCGAAGATCGTACGCTTTCGGCGCCACGAGCTATTTAGAAGAGCTCGGCAAAAACGCCATATATTTCGCCACCGGAGGAGGCGGCGGCGACGCAATACTACCAGGAGCACCGGGCGAACAATCGCATCATCATCTTCAACAACTGCACAAACAATATTCCAACGAAAACTTAACCGCGAGCGGCTCTCACGTCGGCATCGGCATCGACCCGTCCGCCGTCGTCATGATGAAAAAAGCGGCGGCGGCGCTCGACGAAAACAAAAACGACGTCGGAACGCGCGAGGAGAAGGAGGACGAAAAAAACGTAGAAAATAATAACAACAACAACAACAACAACAACAACATCGGCGACGAAAACCGCGCGGGAAAAGAACGAGAGTAGCAAGAACGACGAGAGGAAGAACAAGAAGAAGCGCGCAAATGTTATTTTAATTTTAGAGCGTTGTAAAACTAGTCAGAGTCCACTTTTTTGAAGAGAGTAGTCGCCACTTTTTATCCTCATCGTCCGCGTTCTAAAAACTTATTTTACACGCGAACACATCTCCTCCATCTCACACTTTTACACATAAACACACTAACACATAAACACACGACGCGTTGTTAAAATGACGGCAGAACCACCAGCGGCGGCAGAGCTCGTCGACATCGAGCATCTCCAAGACCTCGTCACGCAGCAAGGCGATACGGTCCGCGCGTTGAAAGCGGCGGAAAGTCCCAATCAGGAAGACATTTCCCGGGCGATTGAAAAGCTGAAGCAACTCAAGATCGAGCTGAGCGAGGAAATCGCGCGAAGGAAAGAGTCCGGGGACAACGCGGTGAAGTCGAAGGAAGATTTCCGGGCGAAAGTGGCCAACTCGTTGGAATCGAGATTGTTTTATATTCCGAGTTTTAAAATTTACGGCGGCGTGGGTGGATTGTACGACTACGGGCCTCCCGGGTGCGCGGTGAAGGCGAACGTGCAAAAGATTTGGCGGCACCACTTTGTGATCGAAGAGTCGATGTTGGAAGTGGAGTGCCCGTCGGTGACGTTAGGGACGGTGTTGAAAGCGAGTGGGCACGTCGATCGGTTCACGGATTTGATGGTGAAAGACGTGCAGACGGAGGAGTGCTTTCGCGCGGACCATTTGTTGGGCGATCGATTGGAAGAGTTGATCGCGGATCCAGCGACGAGGAAGGATGAAAAAGCGGAGCTTGAGATGTTGTACGCGAGATTGGACGAGTTGAAGGAAGATGAGATGAAGGAGGCGTTGAAGAGGTGCGGCTGCGTCAGTCCAGAGACGAAGAACGAGCTGAGCGATCCGTACCCGTTCAATTTGATGTTTCCGACGACGATTGGGCCGAGTGGGAACATTCAAGGGTTTTTGAGGCCAGAAACTGCGCAAGGCATGTTTGTGAACTTTAGAGAGTTGTTGTATTTTAACGGCGGGAAGTTGCCGTTCGCGTGCGCGCAGATTGGGCAATCGTTCAGAAACGAGATCGCCCCGAGAGCCGGGTTGTTGCGAGTGAGAGAGTTCACGCAAGCGGAAATCGAGCACTTTTGCCATCCGACGAAGAAGGACCACCCGAGATTTGACGAAGTTGCGGAGATAGAGTTGAACTTGTTCAGTCAAGAGGCTCAGTTGCAAGCCGGGAAAAAAGAACCGTTTTTGATGAAAACGGGCGAGGCTGTGGAGAAGGGCATCATCGCGAACCAGACTTTGGCGTATTTCGTCGCGAGAACGCACTTGTTTTTGAAAGAGTTAGGCGTGGACATGCAACGCGTTCGATTTCGTCAGCATTTGAGACACGAGATGGCGCACTACGCGCAAGATTGCTGGGACGCGGAGATTGAGTGCTCCTACGGATGGATCGAGTGTGTCGGTTTGGCGGATCGATCGGCGTACGATTTAGACGCGCACTCGAAGGCGAGCAAAGTAGATTTACAAGCGTATGAGTTGTTCGACGAACCAGTCGAAGAAATCGTTGTAGAGGTGAAAATGAACAAACAGATATTAGGGAAAGCGTTTAAAAAAGACCAAAAGTTTGTCATCGACGCGTTGACGTCGTTGGACGAAGCCGCGGCGGCGAAGATCGAGAAAGATTTCGAAGACAAGGGCGAAACCGATTTGGAGAACGTTCAAGGCATAGAAGGTGGGAAAGCGACGATTACGAAGGACATGGTGCTCGAAATGAAAAAGAAAACGAAAAAAGTGAGCGGGAGAAATTACACGCCGTCCGTCATCGAGCCGTCGTTTGGTATCGGAAGAATTATGTATTGCCTCTTTGAACACGCGTTTTACGTTCGCGAAGGTGACGACGAAAACAAAGCCGTCTTCAAGCTTCCTCCGCAAGTCGCTCCGATCAAATGCACAATCTTCCCTCTCGTGAACAACGCGGAAATGAACGCCGCCGCTCACGTGATTTACAAATCGTTGACCAAACTCGCGGTTTCCGCAAAATTAGACACCACCGCCATTTCCATCGGCAAACGATACTGCCGAACGGACGAGCTCGGTGTCCCGTTCGCCATCACCATCGACCACAGAACCATCGGCCACACGTCCACCCCGAAAGACGAGACGGTTACCGTCCGCGAGAGAGACTCGTGCGAACAAGTGCGCATTAAAGTCGACGAGGTGGCAAAATTCATCGCCGATTTGAGTTCGGGAGATATCGAGTGGAGCGAAGCGACCAAAGCGCTCGAGAAAGTCACGGCGCAGCAAGAATAATAGTATTTAACGAAAAGAAAGAGAGAGAGAGAGAAGAGAGAGAGAGATTTATTGCTATATATGTATGCACACACACAACGATACAAGTGATGAATAAACTACGCGACGCCTCGTTTCGAAGCCTTTCTTCATTTTTTTTCACGCAAACACACACGCGTTTGAGCGTCTACGTCGACACAAAAAACTTCCCCAACGCGACACTTTTTATTCCGAGAAAAGACGAGAGACACCGAAATGACGACGGCCAGCGCGATGGCATCGTCGTCGTTCATCTCCCGCGCTGGCGCCGGAGGAGTATTGAACGAAGGGAGGAGAAGAAGAACAACAACGACGACGCAACCTCTCCGCGCTTCTTCGAAAAGGTGGGATAAAAAATTGGATTACGTCGTCGTCTCCGTTTCCAAAAGTGGGAGACGAAGACGAACGCGAACGACGACGACGACGACGACGATAGGCGCGATACGGGAACCAGAGGTGACGTCGTCGATGTCTTCTTCATCATCTTCATCTTCACGAGTGGATTCGAACGGGTTTACGAGCAGCAGTTCGAGCAGCAGCGCGAGTTTAAGCTCGTTGCGGTCCAGCGATGCGAGGATTAAGAGGAACACGAAGAAGAACGCGGGAGGAGGCGCGACGTCGTCCGAGAAGAAAATGAACGATAACAGCACCGCGAACGACGACATGGATGGAAAAATCACAGAAGAGAGGAAGAATAATAACAAGAGTAAATCTTCGTTAGAGCAACTGTTAGTCCCGGAGTACAAGACGGAATCGGCGGGGTGCGGCGACGGCATAGTGGATATGACGGGGCCGCAGAAAGTGGCGACGCAGCGATCGCAAGCGCCGTTACCGTACGACCCGATTCGAACGAGCCAAAAGTATAAGAAATCTCCCGTGAAGGTTGCGTTTCGTGCGGTGGAGATTGCGACGTCGATTGGGAGTTGGTTGACGTTGGTCGCCGCGGACGCGGCAAGCGATTCGGTGGAGAAGAACGCCGGGGTGAGAGCCGCGCAGTTGAGAGAAAAGTTGACGAAGTTAGGGCCGGCGTTCGTGAAGGTTGGACAAGCGCTGTCGACGAGACCAGATTTGTTGCCAGGGCGGTACTTAGAGGAGTTGTCGAGTTTGCAAGACGCGTTGCCGACGTTTTCGGATAAAGAGGCGTTTGCGCTCGTGGAGAAAGAGTTGGGGAGGAAGATGAAGGACACGTTTAAAACGATAACACCGCAACCAATCGCGGCGGCATCGTTGGGCCAAGTTTATAAAGCGACGACGCTGGATACGAACAAAACTGTCGCTTTGAAAGTGCAGCGTCCGTCTATTTATGAAGGTCTGGAGCTCGATTTTCATCTCATTCGCATGTTCGGCGCGGTGGTGGACGCAAACGTGGAGAGTTTGAACACATCGATTGTTTCGTTAGTCGACGAGTTTGCCGAACGCGTGTTTTTGGAGTTGAATTACGTGCAAGAAGGTATCAACGCTGAACGCTTTGCGCGTTTGTATGGCGATCATCCCGACGTCGTCGTCCCGACCATAGATTGGGAGCGAACGTCTGCGAGAGTTCTGACCATGGAATTTATCGAAGGCACAAAACTTTCCGAGCGCGAAAAATTAAAAGAGAAAGGTTTGGACGTGTTGAGTCTAGTGGACATTGGCATTCAGTGTTCGTTGAGGCAACTGTTGGAGTTTGGGTATTTCCACGCCGATCCTCATCCGGGGAATTTATTAGCCACAAAGGAAGGGAAACTCGCATTTCTCGATTTCGGGATGATGTCTGAAACGCCGGAAACTGCGAGATATGCAATCATCGACCACGTCGTGCACTTGGTGAACAGAGACTACGAGGCCATGGCGAAGGATTATTACAAGCTGGAGTTTTTGGATGAAAGTGTTGACGTAAAACCAATCGTCCCGGCTTTGGCGAATTTTTTCGACGATGTGTTGGAAGCGTCGGTGGAAGAGTTAAACTTTAAAACCATCACGGACGGGTTAGGCGGGGTCTTATATGCGTACCCGTTCAACGTTCCCGGGTATTACGCTTTAATTTTACGAAGTTTAACCGTGTTGGAAGGATTAGCGCTGAGTACGGATCCGAAATTCAAAGTGTTGGCAAAAGCATACCCGTACGTCGCAAGACGTTTGCTTACGGACCCTCGACCGGAGTTGAGAGAAAGTTTCAAAGAGTTAATGTTTAAAGACGACGTGTTTCGATGGAACCGCTTGGAAAACTTACTCAGGGAAGGTTCGAAAAACAGTGAATTCAACGCCGAGGATGTGTTACCGCCTCTGCTTGATCTCGCTTTGGATAACGATAACGGTAAAAACACTCTGCGTCCGTTGATTGAAAAAGAAACGATCAAAGTCATCGAAGCTTTAATGTTGACCTCGGCGAACGATATCGCCAAAGATCCCAACTTGAAACCGTTAGTGGACGCGTTACCGGAGCAAATCAAAAGCTTACCTCCAATCACCATCGGCGGCTCCGTCGCTCAAAAGAAAGACTTGGAGCGAACGAGAGAGAGCGTGAGCAGATGCTTTCAGCTCTACGCAAACGCGTCGTCGTCGTCATCCTCATCATCGACAACTGGCGGCGAGCTCGATTTACAGAAAGCCCAAAAACAATTGACGGTATTGACAAACGCGTTGCGTCAACCGAGCGCACAAGATTTCGTGCGCGCCGTGATTGGCGGCGTCGCGGAAAGAATCACCGCTCGGTTCATCAACTCCCTCTTGCGCAGTAGCGGCGGAACTGCTGCTGCCGCTGATGCCGCCGCCGGCCCACGATAGACACAGAGAAGAACCAGAAAAATGTTCATTCTATTTTAATTGTTTTAATATAAAACGTTTTTTATAATTACACAGCTGCTGCGAAGAAAAGAATGTACAATGTTAAAAGAGCTAATGGTGGTTACGCACGTGGCGTTTCAAATTACTAGATTGAGTAAATCTCTTCTCGCAAACATCGCATTCATACGGTTTCTCTCCAGTGTGAATACGCATGTGGATTTGCAAAAGATCAGTTCTCGTAAATCTCTTCTGGCAAACATCACATTCATACCGTTTCTCTCGAGTGTGAATACGCATGTGGTATTGCAAACTACCAGATTGAATAAAACGCTTCTCGCAAACGTCGCATTCGTACGGCTTCTCTCCAGTGTGAGTGCGCATGTGGTATTGCAAACTACCAGTTGTCGTAAATCTCTTCTCGCAAACATCGCACTCGTACGGTTTCTCTCCAGTGTGAATACGCATGTGGTTTTGCAAAAGATCAGTTCTCGTAAATCTCTTCTCACACACATGACATTCGTACGATTTCTCTCCAGTGTGAGTGCGCATGTGGTTTTGCAAATGACTAGATGTCCTAAATCTCTTCTGGCAAACATCACATTCATACGGCTTCTCTCCAGTGTGAATACGCATGTGGCTTTGCAAACTACCAGATTGAATAAAACGCTTCTCGCAAACGTCGCATTCATACGGTTTCTCTCCAGTGTGAATACGCATGTGGATTTGCAAATGACTAGATTTCCTAAATCTCTTCTGGCAAACATCACATTCATACGGTTTCTCTCCAGTGTGAATACGCATGTGCTTTTGCAAAAGATCAGTTCTCCTAAATCTCTTCTCACACACATCGCACTCGTACGGCTTCTCTCCAGTGTGAATACGCATGTGGCTTTGCAAACTACCAGATTGAATAAAACGCTTCTCGCAAACATCACATTCGTACGGCTTCTCTCCAGTGTGGATGCGCATGTGGTCTTGCAAATTACTAGATTGAATGAAACGCTTCTCGCAAACATCGCACTCGTACGGCTTCTCTCCAGTGTGGATGCGCATGTGGTTTTTCAAATCACTAGATTTAATAAAACGCTTCTCGCAAACGTCGCATTCATACGGTTTCTCTCCAGTGTGAGTGCGCATGTGAGTTTGCAAATGAATAGATTGACTGAAACTCTTCTCGCAAACGTCGCATTCATACGGTTTCTCTCCAGTGTGAGTGCGCATGTGGATTTGCAAACTACTAGATTTAATAAAACGCTTCTCGCAAACGTCGCATTCATACGGTTTCTCTCCAGTGTGAGTGCGCATGTGGTCTTGCAAACCACCAGTTGTCGTAAATCTCTTCTGGCAAACATCACATTCGTACGGCTTCTCTCCCGTGTGAGTACGCATGTGAGTTTGCAAACTACTAGATTGACTGAAACGCTTCTCGCAAACACCACATTCGTTCGTCCTCTTCCTCTTCGTTGTTCCTGTCGTAAAAGCAGCGCTCTCTTCGTTTCGTATCTTTTGATTTTCTTTCGTTTCTTCGTTAGGTATTTTCACGCACAACACCAACTTTTCTTCTTCTTCTTCTTCTTCTCTCCTCTCTCTGCTACTACTCACCACGATCGTCTTCGCGTTGACCGCCCTTTGCGGATTCGCGCTCTTCCTTCTCATCTCTGTCCTCTCGTAACCGATAAAGTAGTAATAATGGTGGAAACAGAAGTACTATTCGACGACAAATACCGCGCGCGCGCGTCAAAAAATGAAGGGAAAATAACGACTTTTTCGAGTTCTCTTTTCCCCAATTTACTGCGGGCGCGCCCGGACGCCGCACACACACACACTTACACATTCAAAAAGCATGACCTCGACCACCTCGATCACGTATCGTTTAGCGAACTACTCCGTGCCTTTCGATGCGAACGAAGTCGTCCACTTGCTCAACTCGCACGCGAAAGAAACGTCGTCGTCTTCGTCGACTTCTCTGCCGCCACCAAAAAGCAAACTCCAAAAACAGTTGCAACTGCACGCCGCGAATGACTCGATGTTTTCCATCCTGGCGATTCAAAATCAGTCCAACACCGTCGTTGGCATTCAGCACTGCTTCGTGAGTTTCAGCTGCGCGGAATGCCGTCCAGTTTTGGAAGTTTTAAACACGTACGTTTTGCCGAGTTGTCGGGAAGGGATGGACGTCGAGGAACGACTGCACGAAAAGAGCGAAGAGGAAGCGAAGCGAAGAAGATGTTGCAAGATTGTGATGATGGAGAAAGTCCCCGTAGAAATGCCGTATCAGAAAGTTTTAGAGGTTAGGGATGAGGATGAGGGAGAAGATGGAGCGGCAGTGGACGCGAGAAAGAAGTGTTCCGCGTGTTCGACGCTGACGGAGACGTTATCGCAATCGACGATGATGAGTTCGTGGCAAATTTGCAACGCTTGCGTGTCGAGGGAGCAAGCTGCATCCGCATACGACGTTCGGTATAGTGGACGATAGAAATAGAAAAACGTTTAAGCATTATGTCAGTAGATTTTGTGGTCAACGCGTGTTTATTTATTTGTACAATCCTATGCAGTCACTTATTAGCGAGCGCTCGCGCATTTATATTTTTATATCTCATCTTCATCGAAATCTGCTAACGGTTCGAAGTATCCGTCTGGTCTCGAACCACCACCGCCGGGAAAACGTCTAAAACCGACACCGCCTGATGATCCCATGTTACCACGCACTCTTCTCAACCAATCCATTACATTTTCAAAGAATTCATTTATCGCGTCTCGGAAGCCAGCCGGCACGAAGCGGCCTAAATCAAAATATTTATATGCCACATAAAAGGCACCGCCAAAGAGACAAAAGAGGAAAAATCCAAACATAGGATGCTTCGCGTGGTGTCTTTTCCCTTTCCTATGCCCTAAATCGTCGTACTCTGCGCCGAGCGCGTTCAACGGGTTGCTACACACGTCACCGTGAACGATGCGTTCGTGCGATTTCGGAATCGATCCTTTGTCAACCAAGTACGCGCACTCTTCAATGTTCACGTTCGGCATCGGATCGCATCCTGAAATCGCTGAAGGCGACGAGTGAACCCTGTAATACCCGTATTCACACGAAGTATCGAACATGTGATCGCACTCGCACACGTGAGATTGCGAGACGGTATCGTGGAGTTCCGACACGACGCCGTCTTCGAGGTTCAAACACCTCGCATACCGTTTTCGGCGTCGTCTTTCAACTTTCTCGCCCATGTTGCACTCCTTTTGGTTTGGAATATTCAGAAACCACGTCTCGTAATCGTTCTTCTCGTCGCACTTATCGACTCTAAACGTCGAGTTGCTCAACAATAAGTTATCGAAATCGATGACATACGCGATGCCGGAAGCTTGGTACGACTCCGATTTCGTCGCGTCTTCGCCGTGTATCACAAATACCGATCCTTTCTGGACAACGTCGGTGCGAATATTGTGTACGTTGATAGCTTTACTTAACTTGATTGGACCTTCCCAGCACTTTCCGACGTCTCGTGAAAACCAAACCTCGTCGGTTTTCCCGACGCTCGATTCTTTCGCAGCGACGATTAAAGCGCCAAAGTTACCAAACTCGTAGATGTGCGGTCCTTGCAACGTCTCTTCCCACGTGTATCCACCGTCGCGAGAGATGTAAGTGTTTACCTCACTCGCCTCTTTCGATAACACGTTCCCGACGTTTCCGGTAGAAATGATGACACCCGGCGTGGATTGGTGCGAATACACCGCGCCAAATCGCGTTTCCCAATTTTCGCCCCCGGACCACGCGCTCTCCCCGTGTAAGTGCAAACTACACACCGTTTTCGAATCGTCCGTTATCGTGCAGCCTTGAATGTCGTTTCCGTTCGCGTCTTTCTTCGGGGCGGGGATGTATCGCCACACGCCTCCTCCGTTGAACGACTGCAAGGTTTGGTAATAACTGCTGTAGTCCAGATCGTTATAATTATACCTTCCTTTGAACGCCTCTACGCTTATTTGGTTTGCAATGAACACGCCATTCATGCTCGCGATGCCGCTGAAATCCGCCACGCCTCGTTCGCGCACGTTTCTACGCAGTGATAACGAAAACAGTCTCAATGAATCATCCGCGGCGTATAAGTTCCCCATCGGCGCCGCGCCTTCAACCGCCGATGTTTCTTCCTCCGCGTGGTCGATGCTGATGAAATCCGGCCCTTTCTGAACCGCATCGAAATCAAATATCGTGAACGATTTCGCGCGAATGTTTTCTGGGAAGCATATCGGATTAAACGTCTCGCCGCTATCCGTGGACACTTCCAATTGCACGTGATCGTACCTCAGCTCCTTCTCCTCTTCGTCAGAGATTTCTTTTGAATCTTCCAACATTTTTAAATACTTATCGCAATCCTTCAAAGCGGCGACGTAGACGTCCTCATTCAGCACTTCGAAGACGTTTCCACACGGAGTTTTGTGCGCGTACCAATCTTTTCCCACAAAAAACGACGAGGAGCGTATGAAAGTCACCGCAAAACTGAAACCGGGATGATGTCTCGATTTCCACAAGTCCTCTTTACTCGTGTATACGGTCGCCAAAATGCTCGCCTCGCTGTGCGTGGGATCTGGATCTGGTCCCCAATCGAAATCTACGAAACTGACGATATCATTATCGCTAGAATCCGTTAAATTCCTCCACTCTGTTTTCCCGAAATCCGTCGTCAACATCAAATCCTTCGCGCACATGACCGTGTCGTCATAGTACGTCCTCTCGCACTCTGGTCGGCTCACCAACGCCAAAATGTAACCATCCCTGTGAACGCTGGGATGCATCAACATGCTTCCTACAATCCTATACCCTTGTTCGTACTTACCACCGGTCGGACTCTTGAAACAATTGTTCGCTTCGTTGGCGCTTTCAAACCCGCACGGCTGTATCCAACTGTCGCCGAGATCTTGCGACGCCCAATGTCGATCTTTGTTCCCTTGCAAAATAACTCGCTTCGTGTATATATCATCTCTAGGTACTAAAATCCGATCGACGATGAACCCTTTATCCTCTTGAAACCCTCTCAATACCGCCGTCTCGTCCGCGAACGTCTTCCCGTTGTCCTTCGATTGGTATATTTGACCATTCGATAATTTCGCAATCACCCGTTCCGTTTTCTTCGTGTGATCGTCTTTGTTCGCGAAATCGTACCGAGCTAACCATTCCATCTGATCGATCGGCGACGGTTGCGTGATTGGAGAGAGCGTTTGGAATTCGCTCGCGGTTGGACACTTGACGTCTTGATCGTCGTCTCCTTTACAAAAGATACCGAAGAGTGCAAAAATCGTAAAGACAATCGACGACGAGATTGAAGAAGCTCTCTCGCGATTAAAAACATCTTTATTCGCGTTATTCGCGCGGAAAAAGCGTCGTCGACGACGAGTAGAGCGATTGTTCTCGAGGTTCGCTTCGAATCGCGCCATCTCTCTTCCTCTTCTGTGTGTCTTTCTCTCTCTCTCTTTTTGCGTTGGATTGCGCGTGCAAAATTTTGACGCGAAGCGGGGGTGCCTTTGAACGAAAAAGCGCTCGATTTCAATTTTACGAATACATTACACATTACGCACGCAGCTATGTTAGTGCTCTCTATCTATCTAACTCTCTCTCTCTCTGCAACCGCTACACACTTTATTTCTCGTGCGCAAACGGACGAACGAGTTGCCAGAGCGCGTCCGAAGCGGACGTCGACCACGTCTCTCGATACGACACTACGCGGAGACACGTTTGCTTCGCTTCATCTTCGTCCCCGTCGCTACTACGACTACTACGACTACTACAACTACTTTCATCGGTTACATTCATATCGTCATCCACGAATTCTCTCCGAAATTGGAATCGGGTCTCGCCTTCTATGTCTATCTTCGGCTGCCACGGTAGCTGCAGGTTCCCGACCATTCTCCATTTCGCCACGACGACGTCCGAATCAGCCAACACGCCGCACGCGCGCAACTCGACTCTCCGCTTCCCTTCCGGCGCGATCCGTCTCAAACTCGGTTGCAAACTCTCCAAGTTCTCTCTGAAAGTCCTCAAACCTGTAAACGATAGCGTTGGATCGGTAAACGTGCATGCCAGCGAGAACAGATCGCAGTCGATATCACCGGTCCACAGATATTCCTTCACTCGAAACTCATCCGCTATGCGATTCGAGAGTTCTGTCTTTGTCTTTGCCGGATTATCGAAACGCAGCGGCGAAGACGCATCGTCGGAATCGTTGCTCTTCTTTCTCAACCCGTTCGCGACGTTCGTCATCCCAGAGACGACCGTTTTTACGAAAGAGGACGTTTCGGAATAGTCCGAATACGAATACGACGACGACGACGACGACGACGACGACGAAGACGACTCTCGTTCGTTAGATGCGGAAACGCGCTGTCCCCGCCACGTTTTCTTCGCCTTCCCTCGCGGTTCGGCGGCGAGAGGTGGAGAAACGGCGGCAAAGCGTAAAAAGCACGGCTCGCAGCGATGAATGCTCCGCGCCGCCGTGACAATCATTTTTAGATGGAACAAAAACAAGACGATCGCGCGCGCGCGCGGAGTTTGTTTGGCGAGATGTGATGGACGATTGAACACCCTTTTGGGGATTTTTGCATTTTTCCAAAAGAGGAATCCTCATTATCGAACACTTCAGCTCGTGTATATATACACACGCGCAAAAGAACAGAGATGAGAAGGAAGAGCGCGAATCCGCAAAGGGCGGTCAACGCGAAGACGATCGTGGTGAGTAGTAGCAGAGAGAGGAGAGAAGAAGAAGAAGAAGAAGAAAAGTTGGTGTTGTGCGTGAAAATACCTAACGAAGAAACGAAAGAAAATCAAAAGATACGAAACGAAGAGAGCGCTGCTTTTACGAAAGGAACAACGAAGAGGAAGAGGACGAACGAATGTGGTGTTTGCCAGAAGAGATTTACGAGAACTGGTAGTTTGCAAACTCACATGCGCACTCACACGGGAGAGAAGCCGTACGAGTGCGATGTTTGCGAGAAGCGTTTTATTCAATCTAGTGATTTGAAAACTCACATGCGCACTCACACGGGAGAGAAGCCGTACGAATGTGATGTTTGCGAGAAGAGATTTACGACAACTCGTAATTTGCAAACTCACATGCGCACTCACACTGGAGAGAAACCGTATGAATGCGACGTTTGCGAGAAGCGTTTTATTCAATCTAGTAGTTTGCAAAGCCACATGCGTATTCACACTGGAGAGAAGCCGTACGAATGTGATGTTTGCGCGAAGAGATTTACTACAACTGGTAATTTGAAAAGCCACATGCGTACTCACACTGGAGAGAAGCCGTACGAATGTGATGTTTGCGAGAAGCGTTTTCGTAATTCTAGTCATTTGCAAACTCACATGCGCACTCACACTGGAGAGAAACCGTACGAATGTGATGTGTGTGAGAAGAGATTTACGAGAACGGATCTTTTGCAAATCCACGTGCGCACTCACACGGGAGAGAAACCGTACGAATGCGACGTTTGCCAGAAGAGCTTTCGTCGAGCTAGTCATTTGCAATACCACATGCGCATCCACACTGGAGAGAAGCCGTACGAATGCGATGTTTGCGAGAAGAGTTTCAGTAAAGCTAGTAATTTGCAAATCCACATGCGCACTCACACTGGAGAGAAGCCGTATGAATGTGATGTTTGCGAGAAGAGATTTACGACAACTGGTAATTTGAAAACGCACACGCGAAGATACCATTAGCTCTTCTCTCGTCCCCGCTCGTTTGTGCACACAGACAGCAGTGTAAGAAATACCACATACAAACGCGCCTGCCGTACCTTCGCGCGATTAAAAAATCTTTTGTATTGCATACGTACGTACACGCGAATCTTTTGACCACGTGCGCGCTTTGAGATTTTAGCTTTCTTTAGGTGATTTTTGGCGTGCTTTTTCCACTTTGCGTTGACTTCAAGTCTCCGCACTCTTTTTTTGCGGCTTTCTTTCTCCCTCTCTCTCTCTCTTTCGTGCGCAAAACACGCGGAAACAAACGAGTGAGCGATTCAAAGACAGGAACGCGCGATGAGCGGCAGTCAACAGCAACAGCCGTCCGCCGAGCGAAAGCAATTCATGGAACTGCAACAAAAGTACATCGAAACCACGCAAAAGTTGAAGCAATTGCACGCGCAATTTCAGCAAAAGTCCGTCGATAAACAGAGGGCGTTATTGACCGCGAAGGAGTTATCTGCGACGACGAGCGACGACGGCAAGAGCGAAGTGAACTTGTACAAACCGTTAGGACGAGGATTTGTGTTGAGATCAAAACCGCAGATCGAGAAAGAGCTCGCGGAAACGGTGAAAAAAGCGGAGAAGATGCTGGACGATTGTCAAAACCAGAGAACATTTTTAGAGGGAAAAATCGAGGAAATCGAGAGGAATTTCAGAGAGTTGTTGCAAGGGAACGAGGCTTTGCAGAAAGAGTTACAAGAAGCCGGGGTGATTGGAGGAGGCATGCTTTGAGTAGCAGTAGTTGTGTAGTATTATTGGTTGTGATTGAAACAAAGATTTAGTAAAAGTTGATTAAAAGTCTAAAGGGATTTGTTTTGAAGACGCGTAAGCGCATGAAAGTTCTCTTTCAATTTTTTACGCGATGGTACGGACTTCATCCGTGTTGGATTCAAAGTATCTCGATCGAAGCGTTTCGACGTCATCCGTGGCGTTCCATTCCGGGAGCTCGACGTGTCTTAAACCTCTTCGGTGTAAGTTTCGGTTGCGAAGTTTCAAGAGTTTAAATCCGAGCAAGCCGAAAAGGACAAGGCCGAACATAGAGACAAAGAACAAAAAGCCGAAGGATTTCTCTAACTTCACGTCTTCTTTTTCACTCTCATCGTTGTTGTCGTCGTCTGCGGATGCTGATTTTTCCATGTTTTCGCCATCTCCTTGCTCTTCTTTACTGCTCGCCGTTGTGCTCTTTTCTCCGAGCGTGCGTATCGTCCATCCGCCGGCGGCTATTCTTTGAATCTCCGTGTTTCCCGCCACGTTTGGTACGTTCGAGACGAAAACAGGGAAGGAAATTTGAGCACTTTCGCCACGCGGATCAATCGCTTCGATCGTCACGTCGATCTCCATCTTTTGTTGTTGTTGTGCATCCGTGGTAGTTATTATTTTTGTCGCGTCAAAGAGAAACGCTCCCGTGTTTGTATCGATAGAAGCCGCTCGAACAGACCGAGCGTTCACAACTCTGAATTTGATACCGTTGTCCATTTTTTCTGTCGTCGCGTTTGATAACGACGCTCCGAAAGTAAACGAAGCGATTTCGTTGGACGCCAACTCTAAAGCGATATCAACTGCTGGCACGCGAGTAAACACGGGCGGGGTTGCAAACTTTTCGCAACTCTCGCCTTCGTAGCCTTCCTCGCAGTCGCACCGAAAGGAGGTTTCTTCGGTACAGACACCTCTGCCGTTGCACGCGACAGAAAAAGTCGGATCTAGTCCAGGACATTTATTCTGAGTACAGTTATCGGACGGGTTGCCTAATCCAAATGCGCACGTCTTGCAATATGGAAGTTTGCAAATGTAAGAAAACATTTCAAGAAGCGTGCGCGACTCTGTCGCGTCATCTGGCTGCAAAGCTGACTCTCTCGTGTATTTTTCTAACAAAGTATCACCATCGACCTGTCCTATTGAAAACGTCGGAATGGTGATTTTATTTTGTGGGAAACTTCGCCAATTATCAGCGGCCGGTGCAGGAATCCGACTTTCGTACGTGTCGACATTGACAATCAACAAACCCACGCCGCCGGCGTTTTGACAATTCAATGTTTTCTCGTCGAAAGGGCATCCGCCTCTTGCGACTATACAGATTTTGCCTTCTACGTCGTCGGAGATGTAGGCGTTGCAACCTTCGCGATCCCACGCATCGGGGACAATATCGTTCGATGCAAGCGCTGTGCGTGGATCTGGAGATTGATATTCAACGTTTACCTCTTCATTTGGTGCTGTTCCGGCGTACTTTCGCACGTCGTTACGCAAGTAATAAAAAGGTAACGTGAATGAGGAAGGCCGCGCTTTGGGAAATACTATATTAGCAGTTATTGATTCGAAACCTCCGGCTGTAGTAATTTTTTTCACGCTCGCCATGTAACAGTTGCAATCGGGTCCGTAATCGAGCTCGTAAACGTCCAATATGACAGAATCTTTGTTTTCTTCTACTTCGTCTTTGACGTTTACACCAAGCGTTCCGCTCGGGTATAAGCAATTACTACTTTGGTTCGTTTCGCTCTCGTTCGGAATGTCGCTTCCAAAGACAGAAAGCTTCGCCGCAACACCATTTAATAAAGCGCTTTGCCCGAAACCTGCAGCGACTATGGCGAAATATTTTCCAACAGGTGCCGAGGTTTCTCCTCGAAGGTAATACCCCAACGTTCCGCCGACGTCGACGTTTGGAATAGTTTCGAACAAATCCGATTTCCACACGCCGCGTTTGGAATCAAACTTCGGCACGTCACCGCGAGATAGACCAAAGTAGAGTTCAGGACCAGAGTTTGCAAACGCCGAATAATCATTCAATTTTTCAACATCCAGCGCAAATTTTTGATTTTGGCACCTGATTTCAAAAGAAAACGCGACAGCCTCGCCCGAATCTAACCTATCTTCATACGTTTTCGTTTCACCGTTTTCAATCGAGATGAGAGGGATTTCGCACGCGTCGCCGATGAAGTCTTTCGAACACTCGCAAATGCCTTTGAGTTTGTCGCAAACGCCGTTGTTTTTACACTCCTTCTGGCACCAGCCGTAGGAAGGGAGCGTTTGTATGGATACGCGATATATCAAGCTTTCAGAAGCGCCGATAGCGTCGTTGAATACAGTCAGAAACCACCAATCGGCACTTTCTCCTTCATCTTCTTCTGAACCGATACTCCATCCGCTCATGTTATATCTTCTTGGAACGTCTGCTACCTTCACGCTGGCTTCGTGCTGCACGAGATACTTTTCTTCCTCGCCAAACGGATGATAATCATCACCATCGTCGATGTCGGCGTCGTCGGTGGAATTGTGAGTTTTGTTTGGTATTATTTTTGCTTCAGGTAACTTGCCCGACGATTCATCTCTAGTTTCGAGCGCATCAAACGCGTCGTACGCGTCTCTACAAATGTCGCCATCGCCAGCGTACAAGTTCTGGTTGACCTCACCGTCACCATCGTTCAGAAATCCACCGCGCAAGCCCGGAGGACAATAAATCGGAACAGCGTTTCTTCTCAGGAACAATCGAGGTGAAGATCCATGGTGTAAAGCGTGGTCGAGCGTCGCTCTGACTATGGAGGTATCGTTTGCTACGCGAAATCTGTAAACATCGAACGCGCCTTCAGGTAACACTCGAACGTCGGTAACATTCTCAGAAATTACAAGAGACGTTCCATTTTTTTCAATGAGCGTATCTTCCAACGTCAAGAGTTCAATCGGTATCGAGCATGCAACGCCGGTGAGATTGAGAGGGCATGCGCACACGCCGTTGACGCATCGACCGATACCGCTGCAGTTGGCGACGCATAGCTTGGAAGAATCAATACCGCCGCTTTCGGTGAGGAGTAAAGATACTTTGATGTGCAAATCTTTCTCGCTTCCTTCAAATCGAGTTCCGCCGCTCGGCTCAATCGCCGTGTCTGATTGGCGTACTTTGGCACTCCTTACGCCAAAACTCCACGTTTCGTTTGGATAAACCGTGAAATTCGCGAATAGGTATTCCGGTACGATGCAATCAATCCTCGTACATTGCGTTTGCGCTACGGATTCAACATCGTATCCAGTTCTCACGAACGCTCTCCAAGTGATTACAATCTCACCAGATACCCAATTTGCGTCTTCGAACGATGTTTTATCGTCTTTAGAACTACCGTCAAAGACACCCAAATCGTCGTCGTCGACGCTTTCAAACAACTCGATGCCAGCGTTTTTACCGTCTTGAATCAACCCGGGAGTCTTTAAACTTCCGTCTATGACGAGTTCTCTGCCACTTGCTGGTGTCAGCGACGGACACTTTGAATAAGCGAAATAGTTCCTTTCTTCGGCGGAATACGCCGCCAAGCACGCCTCGGAAAGATACGACGGTGGTGTTGCGTCAATTCGCAAAGTTTTCCATGAGATGTCACTTATTGAAGCATTTCGAGGGATTTTAAAATCATCCTGAAAACTCAAAAATGAGTTTGCTTCATCTCCGATAGGTCCGGACGATACGAGCGACGAATTAAGCGTAAATACCGACGTGTTCGTGAAATCGCTGTGGATGTACTTCACCGGAACTGGTGTTTCGAACATAATTTTCGTGTTCCCATCATCGGTAGAGGCGCCGTGTACGGAAGCAGGGCTAGCGACTCTTTTGCCAAAGAGTTCGGGTATGCCGTTAACATCCTCGTAGTTTATGACTTGCACGGAGAGAATTGCGGATGCGCTCGGGTTGGAATTTCCGCCCTCGACGTAAAAGTATTCCCAATCGCCAGGCCTAATGTTTCGTTCAACGACGCTCTCCTCATTCGCCGCTAACTTCGTAGCGTTGTTTTGACAATAAAGACCGGCGTATCCTTTGAAGCACACGCACATTCCTCTAAAGAAACCCGCATTCACGCAAATGCCATGGTTGCTACAATTGAACGAGCAAGTTGGCATTTTTTCATTCGTGGCGGAATAATCTTCGTACTCGAAAGATACGCGCGCGTCGAATGACATTCGCTCGCCGGATATCGCGTGATGATTAATTACAGTCACGTAGTATCCGGCTGAAAAGTTTTGCCTCGTGGCGTTGCTGCTACCCTCAAACACGCTCTCAATTGGAATCTCCAATCGCGCGTAATCGCTCGCCACGATCGAAAGCGCGTTCACAAACTGCGATTCTTGCTGGCTCGTCGCGCCTTCCGTATTCGCGGCGTAGTCTGCGAAATACCCAAACGAGAGACAACGCGTTTCGCCGTGATATAATTCTTCGTGCGGCCAAGCCGCGCAAACAACCATCCGATCCGATACGTTATCGGAAAACTCATTCGATACGTTCGTATCGCGACGAACCAGCACTGTACCTAATGCAGAAGGATTGTTTTCGTGCGAAATTTCAATTTTTATCGCGTTTATGCCGTCGGAGTCGCTCGGACGTTCCGGAATAGAAATGTACATTTTCGCAGAGCCTCCTTTATCGAGTGTTTCCGAAAAGGTGTGCACAACCCCATCTGGCTCAATTATTTTCATTTTGCTCTCGCAGTATGTGCCAGCGTACGGACGTTCACAGAGGCACGTTCCTATTGCAGAACATCTGCTGCGATTGTTGTTGCAATCCGTTACACACGAATCTTTAGTTTCGTTTGAAAGAACAACTTTAACAAGCGAAACGACGTCTGTTTTCGGTTCTTTAGATGCGACGCTGGACCAGAACTGAATGCCACCGCCGCTTCCGCCATCCATTTTCCCCACTTCTTCCGGGATGAAATTTTGTAACTCGTGCGTTTTAAACGCCGAGGGAAGTGGTGGTGTTCGAACATTGCAAACGGCGATTATGAACCGGCTATCGCTCGAAACGTTGTCGACGCGCAGCGAATGAATCGGACTTAAAACGCTGTAAGATTTCATGTCAAACTTATTGTAATAGTGAAACGTTGGAATCTGTGGTGCAGTGACTGTAAACTGAGTCGCGTTAGTATCCTCCTTTTCTTTCTCTGGCGTCGAAAGAAGCAAAGAATAGTCTCTGAAAGCAATATGTTCATCACCAGCTGAAAGCGACGACGAACCGCTCTTCTTCTCCTCCTTCTTTGTCGTTTCGTCCTCGTCGATCCACTCGCACCCGCGCGGTTCTGTTTCGCAATATCCACTCGATGGAACGTAAAAGTTTGTTCCGTTCATATCCAACGCGTTCGAAATGAACAGAGAAGGTCTTGCGTCGCCGTCGAGACCGTCCGGAAAAGTCGCCTCCACCCGCATGAAAGACGCGCCGTCGCCGCTCAAACTCTCTTTTGGCACATCGACGTTCAAATACGCGCACTCCCCAGGTTCGCTCCTCAACAACGAATACCCTTGAAACCGCTTCGTCGATCCATCCGTATCGTTCTCTTTCTTCTCCATCACGAGCTGATGCACGACGATAGAACAGTCCGCTCCGGCTCTACCCTTCGGGCACCGGCAAACGTTCGCTTCCGTGCACACCCCTACCCGATCGCAATCGTTCAAACACTTCACTCCATCCATCCTATCCGTAAAATAGTGCACTCTGAACCCCTTATCGCGATTCAGATTCAAACTTTTCCACTCCACGGTCAAAGACGACTGATTTTTAAACGCGATCGAGTGCGGGAAGACGTCTCCGGAATACGTGGCTAAGATTTCTTCTTCGTTTTCATCGTACACTCTCAAAAAGTCTTCTCCTAGAACCGAGTTGAAATACTCCAGCGCGAGCGTGATTCTCGTCGTCTTTTTCTCCTCTTTTTGCTCCGACGACGCGTTGTCGTCGTCTTCTTCGTTCTCTTCCTCGCCAGCGGCGGTAATCTTCCACCGGCACTCGTGCTCTTGCGTCAGATACAACTCCGTCTCTGGGCTACCATCGGAGATCGAGCCTTCGGGGGCGCTCAAGAAAACGGTGTGTTGTCGCGAAAGCGCGCACGATCCACCGCTCGCTTCTCGAAGAAAGAACGCAGACGAAAAGAGCAACGATAGCAGAAGCAGCGGCGACGCGAAGAACGTCGCGAACGACGAAGAAGACGAAGAAGACATCGTTTCTTTTTGCCGTCTTTTGCCGTGTTTTTACACCAAAGCGCGTATTTTTTGAGCACGGCATGAAACCCTAAATCTTAGTAAGTAACACTTTTTCCAACAGGAAAAGAAAAAAGCTCCAAAACACTATTATGTCCACCGCACGGATCGTTCCGAAGCCAGACCCGCCCGATGGGGCGGAGATTGGGCAGAAACCAAACTTCAGGTGCGGTCTTTGTTCGACACGCGCTTTGTGTGTATATATATATATATATATCGATTTTATCTCGGACGCGTTCCTCTTTGTTTCCTTCTTGTCTCTCTCCCTTCGATCTTTGCCGCGCATTTCGTCATTTTTTGCGTCTCTTTTATATGCTCACCCCGTTTCTCTCTCTCTCTTGAATGCGCGCGCGACGACAAACGACAAACAGTGGAACGTGGGAAACGTCCGTGGTGCACAACTACCGGGATTTCGTGCGCCACTGCGGGGTGGCGTTCGCGCGGTCGAAATTAGATGCATCCGTGAGAAACACGAGCGAAGCTTCGAAAACGGTGGACGTGTGCGAGATACGGTCGATTTCGCACAAAGAGAACACGTTAGCAGACGTTTTGGTGAGCGAGAACGGAGTTTCGTTGACGAATATAACAGAAATCGGGAAACGGAGAGTTATTGTGTACCCAGACGGGGCGACGAGTACGGTGGAGAGTCGATGGGACGGCGACGTGTGGGTGGAGACGGACGAGTTGAACTTGTTGGAGACGAGACGGTGGTTGGAGAAAGGTTTTCTTATCATAGCTAGAACGATAAGCACGGAAAGTGGAGAACAAGTGACGTCGACGTCGTATTTGGAGCCGTGGAGCAACGCGAAGAGGAGGAGTAAGAGGAGGAGCGGCATGAAGAGAAGGTTAGATTCAATGATTGGGTTGGCGAGGGCGAGTTCGAGAGGAGATTTAGCGAGCATGTTTAACAACGAAGACGACGACGAATACGAAAACGAAGATCCGCGAGGTGGTAACAGGATTTTGCCATCGACATCAGAGGACGGAGAATCGGTGACGAGCTTGAGCAGCGATCAAACGAGAGAGGAGGAGGACGTCGATGATTCGTCGTTGGATTCGAGAATCGGGTATAGGAACAAAAACGGTAGAGGCGGTAATAATTTTTACTCTGACGACAGCACGATGTCAGATCAAGACACGTTTGATGCGACCGAGGAATTCGATCACGCCAGTTCGCAACAGCAAACGCACACGGGAACGGAGAAGTCGGGAAGCACGTCGTATAGTCAATACATTTTCGGATTTTTCCAAATGCCGGATTTTTCGAGCTTTGGTTTATCTCTGCCGACGTTTGACGAACTGTTTGGAAATAAAAGTAAACCGAATAATGCCGGAATGCATGCGGGGGATAATTCGTTCGACACTTCATTCAACTCGGCTAAGAATAGTGATTACATCGAGACGGCGAGAGCGTTTAATCTTCCGTACACGGCGGAATGTCTTGGATCGTTCGATTGCGCGCTTTCGAGTGCGCAAGGTGTTTTGCGCATCTTCCGCGACCCATTTTGCGCGTGTTTTGATGGCGGCGAGGGAAAGCGATGGTTTGCACACGCGGGCGATTTCCAGGCCTTACAGATTAACGGCGAACACGAGATTCTCGTTAAGTGGGTCACGGCGCAAAGTTTAGTGCAACAGAATTCGGCGAAGAAGAGGAAAAAGAATGGAAAGAAAAAAAACTCGGGAACTCGAGCAACGGCTGTTCGATTCCAAAATTTCGGCGAGTTTCGAGACCAGGCGTTCGATTGCATAGTATCAATGCTTGAAAGTGCGCCAGGATTAGAAGCGAACGAGGACCAACACGTGGATACGGAAGATAACGAGTCTTTACACGGCGTGCGTCCGGAATACGAGAGAGGTGCTATAGCAGCGTTACGCGTTGGCTATCATCCAGAGCGATTCGTGTTCGTTGAAATATATTCTTTATTATTAGATGAGCGCTTGCGAGATAGGGTAGATAAACGATCTAAACCGGTCATAAACATATCGGTCGGTCAGCACGCGTCTTCGGCGAAAGCGACGCGATTAGGATACGATGTGGACAGCATTCTGAAAGGAGGCGATAGTAACGCGAGCGACTCAGGCGCTCAAAGATTTGAAGTGGAGAAATTCTTCGCGTTCCCCGCCGCGGATGTTGACTGTAACGCCGGACGCATTGCGGTCGTTATTACGGTGCCAATTCTAAAAAACAAGGATGAGAACGACGACGACGACGGAGCAATGGGCGAAACGTCGAGGACAACCTACGCGACTTTAGCACTGGGCGAAGCTTCGATCCCATTGGCCATTTTGGAAACGAGCTCGCGCGCGGCTGTTCCGTTCACCGCGAATTTATCCGCGGTAAAGAACATCGAGGCGACTCTGCAAGACGTGAATCCGAAACCGGCCACGAAGAATGGAGCTAAAGGTGTCGGAAGTATCCGGTGTCGCGCCTGGTTAGGCACGCGCTCCGAAGCTATCGAGGTCGGTGCACCAAACATTCGTCCAGAAACTCTCAAGCGTGGCAAGTCGAAAGATTTTGCGTCCTCAAAGGCTGCGAAAGAGTTACACATGGCACTGCACAATATTGACGACGATGACGCGGATTCCTCGGACGATGACAACGCGGCGGTTTTGTTTGGCGAAGGTCCGTTGCGCAAAGACGTATCGAATCGACCCGTCGTTCGAGTCGCCCCTAGAACGTGTAAGGTATTCGTGCGCATCACTAGTGTGAGAGGTATCCCTGAAGCTGAAGCCGGGAGAAATTCTAACGGCGTCGTTTTGAGATGCTCATTGCTGAACGACTCGCGAGATTTAGGCATCTTCAAAGCGAAAAAAGCAGGGCAACCGGCGACTCGTTTCTTTCAAGGCAAAAGCAACAAGAGAGAATTGGAAGAAGACAGCGACGTCGTCTGCTTTGAGGTGGAAGAACCGATTGTAAATGCGATCGTGAAAATTGACGTTTACTCGAATAAAGAAGGCGCGAAAAACGTCAAGATTGGACGCTTTTGCATCGATTGCTCGGGAATGCCAAAGACGGTGTGCAAAGATTCTAGATCGAGCTTTTTCAAGATCAACCAAAGAACGGGCGTTCCGTTGGCACTAGGTAATGGCAAGTTCAAGTTGTTGAGAACCCCGAAAAAAGCAAAAGTGAAGTCAAACGTGAACGTGGACGCGAATGGTGAGTTTACTTTCGCGGGTAAATCAAAATTAAAACCGCTTTCGACCTTGTCTGGTTTCACGGCTACTGAGCGCGCCGATCAGTCTGGCACAACGGCGACGAGCGCAACCGGTACCGTCGCCGCGCGATCGAGCGGTGAGGCATCAAACAATACATCTTTCACGTATGGAGGAAGTACCGAGACGAGTGATGCGGAATATTTAGGTGAGGTGAAAGTCGCGACGCGCATTGTTCGTTCGATTGACCCGCTCGCGGCTCCAATTGTTGGTTCCACGCGCGTTCGCATTTTGAAAATGCGACACATTCCGTCGGGGTCAGCTCCTGGGATTGCGATTCGACACGACGTTTCGTGGGCGTGGTTACCGAACGCATCAGCGAGATCTCCTGCCGGATGGAAACGAGAATTGGACGTCGCTATTCGTGACATCACGAAACCGGTTCATATCGGAGTATTCGATCGAGCCAGAGCAGACGAACGCATCGGCGTGTGTACGATATATCCATCCTCGCTCCCATCGTTTGGGAGAGATATCGTCGCAACTGTTCCGTTGCGCTCCGAAGACGATAGCGAAGTAACTGGAGAAATCACCGTTAAAGCGTCGTTCCGAAAAGCTAAAAGCAACGGTCTCTTTAATCGCACTTTTATTGCTGCTCAAAGCAAAAGTAGTGATGCGAACGACGCGGATGCGATTCCCGCGTCGTCCTCTTTCGGAGGATTCGAGGACGCGGCCATGAGTGTTGGATATTACGCCAGGGGCAAGCAACTCGCGCGAGAATTGTTATTCGGCATAAGCGATATGGACGATGATATCTTAGTCCGGGATCCTTCCGTTGCGTTCGCGCATCTCAGCAGCAAATTCGGAGGTGGTATGAATACTCGCCATCATCGCGAAGAGCGCGAGAAGCGAGAAGCGCAACGCCTGGCTTTAATCGCCGGAGTTAACAAGCTTCCCAGCAATATTGTGGATACGCTGATGTTTGAGAAGATACCACCATCGTCGTCGTTGTCCTCGTCTGCTTTAGCGAGCGCAAATTCGAGCTTCGCTGCGGCGGCGGGAGAACATGGGAGGAGAGGAGCCAAGATTGGAGAGTTTGCGACGGTTCCCCCTCGGGATCCGCTGGCTTCCTCTAGCAGCGATGTGGATGACATAAACGAAGAAGAAGAAGCCTTAGGCATCGATTCTATTCGCGCGAAAGCTGCGGTAATTCGCATCAGTATGGCGTTGCAACCTTTTGCGTACGCTTTGAAGAGACTCGAACGAGCGGTGCGCTGGCGAGATTACTCCTCGAGCGCCTCTTTACACCTCGCGGTGCTCTTCTTTTGCTTCTTTCCAAACTACATCGTCTCTTGCATGTGTCTCGGTTTTGTCGTGCATTGTTCGTCGAACAACGACGGAACGACCGCGTGCCTCTTTGGAGCAGAGAAGTCGAGAAATAACGAGCTTTTGCGTTCCGATTCGGCTTCGGAGTTTACGAATTTCCCTCCCGGCTCAAAGTTTGACGCGCCCATCGGTTGGTTTTCAACCGTCGTGCGCGGCACGGAATTCGAAAACGAAGGCTTATTGAGAGGACCGAAGCAGCTCAACGACGCCATGTTCGATAAAACCATGCAAGTGATCTTTTGGGTGCAGTGTCAACTTTCCTATTTCGCGGATTTTATGGAAACGCTTCGAAAAGAAACGCTCCGATGGGAAGACGGAAACTATCAAAACTGCGTCGCCGCGCTCGCGTTCGCCGCGAGCGTCGGCGCCATCACCGTGTTTATTCCGTTCGGTTTTATAGTCTCCTCGCTCGTGTTTTACGCGCTCAGGCCATCGCGATTATCGGTCCCTAAATATTCCATCGTAAAGTTACGGTTGAACAATAACGTCGGGACAAGCTCTGCCAGAGAAGAAGAAGAAAAGGAAGAAGAAGAAGAACGAGTGGCGAGTCAACTCCACCGGCGCGAAGGAGCGTAAACTTTCATATTATATGTACTTTGTAAAAAAAATGTTTCAAATGTATTCATGTACGAATAGTAATAGTTTTCCATTATCATCATCGGAACGACGCACGCTCCTCCTCAGTCGTCGTTACGCTCGCGTGCGTTTGTTTCTTTTACTCTTGTTCTTCTTTCCCGGATTTTTTCTCTCTCTCCTCGTCTTCCTTCGCGTTGTACTCCTCCAACTCTCGCTCCACTTTCGCTTGAATTTTCTCCGCGTCTTTAAAATACTCTTCGTCGCTGATTGTCTCTTTAAACAATTTAGAGCCTTTATTCGGCGCTCCTTTTTCCAAAATCTCGTCGCTCAGCGCGTCAAAGTCGCCTTTACCTGGATTTTCCGCCGCGTACTCCTCCATGAACTTTTCGTGGTTCGGTAAGATTTTAAACATTCGCGCCTTTTCTTCTTTGTACTTCTCTTGATTCTCCTTGGAATCCACCCAGAGGTACTCGTTCAAACCCATCGAGCGCGTGATGCCGCACTCTTCTAAAGTCTTCTCGTCCTCCAGAACGACTCCTTCCGGCGTGCCACCTTTATTTCGGAGAGAGAGAGAGAGAGAGAGAGAGAGAAGAGAGACGAAAAGGTCGACGCGTCGCCATCAATCAAATGAAACAAATAAAAAACGCTCGCGCCTCGAAAAGATTTTAAAAAAAAAAAACAAAAACCCCCACGCCCCCCCCCCCCCCACAACCAACCCACCAAC
>Ga0255769_10000682_pt1 | contig 40255 bp, 49 predicted proteins | sample 041ome_9_FD_179637 | JGI IMG/M metagenome (GOLD analysis project Ga0255769, IMG submission 179637) | Coastal salt marsh microbial communities from the Groves Creek Marsh, Skidaway Island, Georgia - 041413US metaG (version 2) | ecosystem: Environmental > Aquatic > Marine > Intertidal zone > Salt...
CAAGGGCGGGCTGGCCTTTGGGATGATTATTGTAAATTTATAGCCAACAGGAAACAATTGAAAGAAAATGAGCGTAAGAGAATTGCCGCACAAAAAGCCCGTAGACGTAAACTCATTAAAGACTGGAGTATTGGTATCCTTGTTACCGTGGCCACCCTTTCTGTTGTTGGGATATGTGCTTACTTCGTATATTGGCTCATAACAAGCAAAGGTAAATAATCATGTGGCTTGTATATGGAATTATCACAATCGCTGTACAGCCCGGTTTGTTGCAGATAGTTGAAAAAAGAGAGTACACGAATCCGCAAGACTGCATTAATGATGCGATGGTAATTATGGCGGACGCACAAGATCCACGGGGAATGGCTTGTGTACCAATCCCAAGTGACAAGAAGGGAACGTAATGACTGAAATTGAAAAGTATGACCTTAATGGTGACGGGGTACTAGATGCAGAAGAACGTAAGATTTTGCTTGAAGACTTGCGTAGACGCACTGAAGACGAAGATGCACAACGGGACTCTATCAGAAAAATGGCATGGTTTGCGCTCTGGGGGATGCTCTTATATCCATCGGGCGTCTTCCTCTGTGATTTGTTTGGTCTTAATACCGCCGCTAGTATTTTGGGTGATATTAGTCCCACTTACTTTGTTGCTGTTTCTGCCTTAGTCGCCAGCTTCTTCGGCGCGAGCGCCTACCAATCTAGAAAGGAAAGCAAGAATGCTCCAAATGCTCCTCGGTCCAGCAGTAGACCTAGCTAAAGACTTTATCAAAGGCAAGGCTGATGAAAAGAAAGCAATTCAGCAAGCCAAGATAACACGCATAAACAACGATGCTAACTGGGAAGCATCAATGGCTGATGCCACTAAAAATAGTTGGAAAGATGAGTGGTTTAGTGTCATACTTAGTGCACCTCTCATTGCAGTTGGATATAGTGTAGCAATGGATGATCCTCAGATCATTGCTCGCTTAAATGAAGCATTCGACGCACTAAACACCCTTCCTGATTGGTATCAATATCTCCTATTTATCGCAGTGTCTGCCTCATTCGGTATGAAATCTGCAGATAAAATCATGAACTTAAAAAGTAAAGGTAAGTAGAAATGTCATTTGAAACTGTTGTACACATGGTACTTGAGCACGAAGGCGGCTATGTCAATCATCCATCCGATCCAGGCGGCGAGACTAAGTACGGCATTTCAAAACGTGCTTACCCTGACGTAGATATTGCAGAGTTAACTGAAGATGATGCGGCTGATATTTACAAACGTGACTACTGGGATCGTATCAAAGGTGATGATCTTCCTGCTGGGGTTGCTTGTGCTGTCATGGATTATGCTGTCAATTCAGGAATCTCACGTGCTTCAAAAGCTCTCCAATCCGTCTGTGGAATCGCAAACGGTGATGGGATCATTGGACCTGCTTCTCTCAACGCTGTATGGGTTACTGTAGAAAATGACGGAGAAGAGTCCGTTGTAAACGCAGTCACTTCACAGCGACAAGAATTTATTCGTGGCTTATCTATTTACGGTACTTTCGGCAAAGGCTGGGAGCGCAGGATTGATGAGACACGTGCTAAGGCAATGGAGTTAATTTAAAATGGCAACGTACACACCTGAACAGATTCGTGAATACACGAAGGGTATGAGCGATAAAGAGATTGCTGAAGCGGCACAACAGTTTGGCGTGAACGCAGGTCAATTAGCTACTGCCTTTAATACAACAGAAGATGTAATCAAAGATCGTGCAAAAGCGGCAGGTGCTGACTTAACTGTATCTAGTAAGCCAGACACACCACCAAGAGTTCCAGTGACTAAAACATATACTGCTGGTGGCCGTCCTGCACCTCAAACCCCACCACCTGCTCCCCCACAAGCTCCTGCGGCACCTGTAATGCCAGACCCATCTAAGTATGGTATTCAGCCGACTGCTAATCTTACTACGTACCTGGACCAGATATCCGATACTCAACAACAAGCTAAAGATATCGCACAAGGCACATTAGAAGCGGGCATACCACAATATCTCGCTGATCAGTACGCCGCAGGTAATATTGATGGAGTCAATAAAGTCATTGCCGATAGTGGTATGACTGCACAGCAGATTGCTACGGAGTTCAATATGACTCCTGGGGATTTGCAGTATCTTTCTAATCAAGGTGTTGTAGCTTCTGGGTTGCCTGCACCACAGGCTCCTGAAGCACCACAAGTACCTGATATTCCAGAAATCGCTGATGTTTCAATAACAAGTGCTGATGGCACAGAAAAGACGTATCAATATGGAAGTCAAGTCAATGATGACCTTGCTAATGCATACTTCAATGCTCAACAGACAGGTAACTACGAACCTGTTAATCAGATGCTTATCTCGGCGGGATATACGTTAGACGATGTTAAGAATCAATTTAACTTAACTGACGAGTCTATGCAGGAACTGAAAAATGCAGGAATTGTAGGTGTATCAGAAGAAGATGGTGTACTTGCAGATTTGTTCAGAACAATTAACGATCTAACACTAAAGAATCAAGACGCTACCGGACAAGTTCAAGCCCTTAATAACATTATTAATGGTTTAGGATTGACGATGGAAGATTTGCAAGCCAAATTCAATCTTACACCTGACGGTGTTGAATACCTTAATTCATTAAACATTACGGGATATCAGCCTACCGGCCCAACCATTGAAGATGTAATGATGCAAAGGGCAACAAATCCCATGATTCCACAAGGTGGTCAGATGACACCGCAAGGTGTTGGATTTGACACGGCTACTCAAACTTTGCCCACGGGAACTGGTTCAGTAGGTACTGCACCTACAATGACAGGAGCGCCACAAGCCGGTGTTGAAACAGTAACACAGCCTAATGCTATTCAAGCTGCCCAGTATCAAGCAGAAATGGCCTCAGATCAATTACAACAAACAACGGCGGCTGTAGGCTCTGTCTCTGCGCCTATGCAAGCACAGACAATGGTTCCCACTTCAACAGAAGTAGCCAACCAGCAGGCGGCGCAAATTGATCAAGCAGTCCGTATTCAAGCACCGGATGCTCGTCAATTATCTGCAGAAGAACTTGTATCTGCACCCGCTGATGCACAAGTAGCCGCTCAGTTCGCTGAACAAGTACAAGCGGCACAAGCACAGCCTACACCCGAAGCTACAGTTCAGGGTCAGTTAGCAAACATGATGGCCCAGTTTGAAGGTGGTCAGACACCTCCTTGGGCGGCAGGGGCTATGCGTAATGCAACTGCGATCATGGCACAGCGTGGGCTAGGCGCATCTTCTATGGCAGGTCAAGCGATCATTCAGGCCGCTATGGAGAGTGCGCTCCCGATTGCCGTACAAGACGCACAAACAGTGTCACAGTTTGAATTTCAGAATTTATCTAACCGTCAGGCTCGTGCAATGCTAGCGGCGCAGCAACGTGCTCAGTTTATTGGTCAGGAGTTTGATCAGGAGTTCCAAGCTCGCGTAACTAATGCGTCTAAGATTAGTGACATCGCCAACTTAAACTTTAGTGCTGAACAGCAGATTGCATTAGAGAATGCTCAGTTGGCTCAAACAGTAGACCTTGCTAATCTATCTAACCGACAAGCTGTGCAGATGGCTAACATTGCTCAGATTGCAAATTTAGAAACAACTAACTTGAACAACCGTCAACAAGCGGCTGTACAAAATGCTCAGTCTTTCTTGCAAATGGATATGACTAACTTATCCAATCAACAGCAAGCTGTCATGTTTGATGCACAGTCACGAGTGCAAACACTTTTGTCTGACCAAGCCGCTGAAAATGCCAGCCGTCAGTTCAATGCTTCTTCTCAGCAACAGACTGATCAGTTCTTTGCTAACTTGGCATCACAAGTAAATCAGTTCAATGCGACGCAGACTAATGCAATGGCTCAGTTTAATGTTGAGCAGGAAAATGCAATTAGTAAATTTAATACAGAAATTCAAAATGAGCGTGATCAATTCAATGCTCAGAATGAGTTAATTGTTGCACAGTCAAATGCTCAATGGCGTAGAGAGATCGCTACTGCTGATACATTAGCTGCTAACGCAGCCGCTGAGTTTAATGCAAAAGCCGTCTTGGATATCAGTGAACAAGCGTATGCAAATATGTGGCAAACATATGAAGATATGATGGAGTACTCTTGGAGATCAGGAGAAAATGAAATGGATCGTATCAACAACCTTGCGACAGTAAAACTGCAAGCAGATGCAAACCTGTCAATCCAAGAACTTCGTAATGATGCACAAGCATCAGCCGGTGTGGGTAAGTTCATCGGAACGGTAGCGTCTGGATTTATTGCAAAAGAATTTGATTTACCAATATTTGGATCTAGTAGCCAAGGATAAAATATGAAACAAGTTAGAGGAAACATGGCTCTGCAATCCTACATAAACTTTAATCGGTTTAGAGATACTATTAAAGTTGTAGAAAAGAAAGAAGGTAAAGGTAAAAAGAGTCAGGAACTGAAGAAGGGTCTTTTTGCTCGCAGGGAAATGCCTAAAGCACAAAAAAATAAACAGCCAGATAAATTTGAGCAACTAAGAGTAGTTTTAAAGTACGTAGAAATGATTGAGGATATGTACAGTGGCACTTGAACAAGAAGCTAAAATGGACGCACCAGTTCCAGGTATGTCGCTAACGGCAGAGCCTCGTAGCCGTCCTTGGCGAAAGCCTTACCGCTATGCGACTGTTGATGAAGTGGCGATCTATTATCTAGAGAGAGTCATGACAGCAGAGTTTAAAGCTGGGCTTATTGAGCAGGTAGAGACTGGACTGCCTCTATCTACTATCACAGATCTGTTCATAACTACATCCACAATGAATGGTGTTCATTCTATTGATTTGGGAGCGCTGGCTTCACCCATAATTATAGCGGCTATGAAAGGCATGCTAGATGAAGAGAGTGTAAGTTACAAAGTAGGTGACGAGCCAGAAGATCAGCCAAAAATGACGGATAAGCAGTTACGTGCCTTGCGTGACAAATTGAGCAAGGGCGGGGATCTAGAGCAGTCAGTTCCAACGCCACAAATAGAAATGTCTCTTGAAGAGCCTATGGAAGAAGAGCCGGTTGAAGAACCAGAGCCAATGCGTGGATTAATGAGTAGGACGGTGTAGCATGGGATTTAGTTTAGAATTAGCACTCGGTGAAGCTTTTGGCACAATTGCTGAACGTGAAGAGGACATGCGGACTAGGGCTTTTGACTACCTCACTAAATTTCGTGACGAAGAAAGTGAGCGTTATTTCGATTACAAAAGAGCGCGTCAAAAAGATGAGAAGAATATTGATCAAGCGATTGATGCATTAAAGGCTGAAGGTCTTACTGACAATCAAATTGCTAATGGCCTTAACACGTATGATAGGAACTTCTTTGCTGTTGCAGAGCAACAACTCAAAGACTTTAAAGAGGGCACTGGTAGAGATAACTACAGAGCCTTACTAAGACAAGACCCTACAGGCGAAAAGTTTAGAGCTATGTTTAGGGAGGAATTTGATAAGCGGCTGAACGCTGAAGGTGGGCAAAGAGACCTAGAGCTTGATCCTGTAAGGTCTGGTTTGTTTGAGCCATTCGATGCAAGAACTCCTACTAACATGCCAGACTCTTTGTTTAAGTTTGACTACACTAAAGGTGTTCGTGAAGATATTGCAAAGCTTGGCGAAAAGTATAAAGACACTCCTTCATACGACGCACCGGAGAAAGTTGAAGGCTTGTCTTCTGTGCTATCCGGTACTGTGCTTCCGGTTAATGAATCGGAGATGTACACAAATGCGGAATTGCGTAGACAGATACTTATAAAGTTACAAAAAACATACGGTGATCTTGACCTATCTAGAGAAGCGGACCGATTTGTTACTCGTGCAGAATCTACTGAAACAGAACGCGAACAAGTAGCAACAGCAAACAAATTAATTGATGAATTGCAAGCTAAATTCCAAGAGATCAAAAGCGAGTCTTTGCCACCCTCTATGCAAGGCGGTAAAACAGATTTTGAGATTCTTAAAGAAGCAGAACAAGAATTACTAGGAACAGAAGCTTCTGGAGGAGGCGGAGGAGGCGCTGGTGATGCTGCAAAACTAACGCAAAATTACACGTCCAACCTTACTACGCACATAGATAAATTCCCAGATAGCCCTATCACTCAATTAGTGAATAAATTAAAAAGTAATGGTGCGAGTGATGATGATGTACGCGCCGTTCTTAATGGCGTAGTCAATGGTTCATCTTTGAGAAGTTTGGCTAAAGGAATGCCTACTGCTTTTCTAGCTGGGATAAGCGATTTTTACAGTGCTTTTGATGCCGATGATATACAAACAATTATTGACCTAGGTGTTTCTGGAACATCTACTACTGCTACTACGGAAACTTCAAATCAGCAAGATAATATTCAAAAAGATGTGGTTGGGATGGCTAGACCACTAGACACTGATGAAAAAGGTCCAGCTAAGAGAAACCGTAAAATTGAGCAAGAAGCTTGGGATAATTCATATGGAATATACCTAAATCCAGACGGCACCCCAAAGGAAGGATACAGTGAAGCGGAAATTAATGCTGGTCTAAGGATAGCGGAAAGACTGTATCAGAAAGAAAAAGAATCATTTAGAATCTTTTAATAAGGGCTTGCCTACATGTACAACACAGCAGAACAGCTAGATAAAGAAAAGCTCATACGTGATGAGCAATTCTTAGATGATGCATCTGAATTTCTTCGTAAAAGAACTGGTAACTTTTATGTAGAGCCAGAGGAGATCTTTGATAACTATCTGGAGCACATGAGATTTCACAGTACTAATGACATCACACCTGTTCGTGATTTGATGTTCGCTCAAAAAGCTGACGATAACATGAAGAATCGTATGGCTCGTCTGTTCTCGTCATATGATAAGCTGGAAGCAGACGCCAATGACGACATACTTCAGCTTGCAGGAGATTATGTTGCATCAGTCGCTCTTTCCCCATCTACATGGCTTGGCTTGATAACTGCAGGTGCAGGTAAGGTTGCTTCTCTTGGCGCACAGCAGGCTGCACGTACTGGTGTAAGGGGTTTGATCTACCAAGGCGTTGCAAAGGCTCCTATCACCTCTGGTGCACTTACAGGTGCCGCTGTTGAAGGTACAGCCGCCGGTGCTACAGAAAAGGCCAGACAGATGGCCAGGACAGAAGTCGGAGCACAGGAAGAAGATGATGATTTAGCAGTCGCATTGAACACTGTGATCGGTGGAGCGTTGGGGGGAGTTGGCGGTGCGCTGACAGGAAAAATTAAAAAAAATCAGGTAGCAGAAGCACAGACTTTGCTTCAGGCTGCTGAAGCATCTTCTGCTGAAGCACGTAAGCTAGCGGCTGAACGGGCAGATAAAGTTATCGCTGATGCCGGTGAAGAAACCCTTGATGCGTTGAAGAATAAACTGAAGCCATTAGACCCTGATGCTGTAGCAGAAGGAAAGGCATTAAGAAAAGACTTAACGCAAAGTGAACTGTTTATTCTTGGAATGGACGCGGACACTAAGAAATCAATTATGGGTGCTGCGCTTGAGATAATAGGGCCAGAAGATATTTCAGGTACCAAGCGCATCACAGAAATTGTTGCTGATCGTATTAGAGATAGAAAGTTTTCTGTTGCTCAATTAGATGAGATAGCTAACAAATACAATTTATCTCAGGAGCAATTGCGTCTGATCTTCTTGTCTGATTTTTCAGATGCTGGTAGGACACTTGCTACGGCCGCTAACTTAAAGAAAAGTTTACAGAAGTTAGCCGTAGACATGCAGGAGTTAGCTACAGAGGAATTTATAGAAGAGGGTGGCGAACTCGTTAAAAAGACTCGCGGTGTTCGCATGTCAGAAACGCAAGACGCATGGATTCGTGAAGTTACAGAACAACTGGGTGCATTGAGTAGAGAAGTTTCTGGGGGAATGAAAGGCTTTGAGCGTATGCGCCGAGCTATCCTAACTACACAGCCTCAGACGTTAATTCGTAACTTTGCAGGTGGTGCGGCTCGTATCCTAATTGATATGCCTGAAACATGGTTGGAGAACGCCACACGCCATGTTATGAACGCTTTCAGGAAAGATGGTAAAAAGTTTACTCCTGATGATTTCCGATCTGACTCAACAAGCATTTTTAAATTTTTATCTCCAATCACAATCGGTGATAAAAACAGGGTAACTGCAGAAGTCATTGCTAACCTATTTGAAAAGACTAACCCTGAAGCCGCTCAACAACTGTTCGGTACATTCATTGATGCAGCATACGTTGCCAAAAAAGGAAAGCTTGGTGGCATTCTGGAAGGCATTGGAGGTGCTCTTAACTTTGCTAACAGGTTTGCTGATAACTATTTTAAGAAAGCAATTTTTACAGGTGAACTTAATCGTCTTGTTCTCGGCAAGAACATTAACAATAAGAAAGGTAGAGATCTTATTCAAATCATTGCAGATGGTGACTTTGATAAGATTGACGGAGATACATTTAAAAAAGCAACTGACAAAGCATTTGAACTGCTGTATCAAAAATATCCGACTGGAGATACAAACGCAGGAAAGATTGCACGTCTATACTTGGAGCTAGATAAACAAGCCGCTTCTGGTATGTTGATGGGTATGCTTATTCCATTCCCTAGATTCGTAATCAATCAGATTGAATTTATATATGATCACGCTCCAATCATTGGAATGTTTTCATCTGCTTCTGCCCCAGAAAAAATAGCTAAACAAATTACTGGTGTGAGCATGATCATGGGTGCATATGCACTTCGTGCTAAAGAAGGTGAAGGTAAGCAGTGGTATAACTACACAAATGAAGATGGATCTACCACGGACTTGCGTCCCTTCTTGGGACCACTATCTATGCCATTCTACTTAGCAGATCTTTTATATAGAAACTTTGATTCAAATAAATCTGCAACGGATAATGTAAATGCCATTGTCAAAGGTGCAGATGCAGGCACTGTAGCTGAGATCATGATCGGTTCAGCGATGCGTGTAGGTGCAGGTGCTTACTTCGCTGAAACAGCTTTGCCTGAACTAGTGGACTGGGCCGCAGGCATAAATGAAGATAGTGACTTTGTGTCCAGTCAAAAGTTTGAAAAGGCAATGGGACGTTTTGCGGGTGACTATGTGTCAACATTTACTTACGCAATGCCCATATCCATAGCTCGTGACCTATACAAGATCACAGATGCTGAAGCACGTTTAGTCAATGAGACGAACGGCCAGGTCATGTTTGGTGATATCTTTACTGTCCGTGCCTCACGTGCATTGCCACAGCCATTGAAAGAAAAAGCACTAGAGTCTTTAGAACGCAGACCTCTTGTGAACAACCGTTATGTGATTACATCTGACGAACCTACAGAGACTCGTGATCCAGCGACTACTGCACTCACTGGTCTTGCTAGGTCACGTCCTTTAAATCAGCTTGAAGAAGAACTTAACAAGATTGGTTTAGAGTCTTATGACCTATACCGCCCTGTACCTTTTGGCCCTGCGGACGTTCTTATCAGACAGCAATTGTCTGGCGCAGGGAGTAATGGAAAGCTTTCATTAAACAATCACTTGAAGCCTTTAATACAAGGTAGAAAGTATAAAGAACTGGATAAGGCTTCTAAAAGAGATCAACTTAAAACAGAAGCTAAAAAGCACATCCGCTTTGTAAAAGATCAGGTCTTTGATGTTTTAGTTAGCAATTCTCGTAAAGGAACTATTGATTATACAGTTCCAGAGGTAATGCGATTTAAGTTTGAGTCACAAGACACTGACAGTAAACAGTCAGCCATCGTTAATTTCCGCAAACTTAGAGGCAGAAAACCGGACGTAAAAGATGAAAAGGACTTAAAGTTACTAATTGAACTGGCTGAAGATTTCGCTAAGAAATTTAGTGCAGGTGGATTAGTTACTGGTGAGCCAAGAAAATTTAGCGAAGGTGGTGCTGTTGTAGGTAGAACACGTGCTGGTCAGCCTATATATGATAGCGGTGTTGATGATCAGACAAAGCAGATGGTTGAGCTAGGTCTTGACCTTGCACCTGTGACTGGTGAGATACGTTCAGCACAAGCCGCTGTAGAGGACTTTGAAAAAGGTGACTATGGTATGGCGGCACTGGGTGCAATCGGAGCGTTACCAATTGTAGGAATACCAGGGCGTGTTGCAAAGAAAGCAATCACCAAAGCAATCAATGTTCGCAAAGACAAGAAGGCAGATATTGATTTCGCTGAACTCATCATGAGTGGAGATAAAAAGTTTGAGACTCGTGACACAGACAGCCTGCGTCCATATGTAGGACAGCGTATCGGTATTGCTAAAACTGGTGACGGTGAAGCAAAAGCAATTGGGTCAGTAGAAATAGGTGAGCCTATTGAGGTTGATGAAAAGATGTTTCGTCAATTACAAGATCAGCATTTAGTACCTGCAGGAACTGACTTTGATATCAAGCCAGGCGGTAAAAAGTATTTGTACCCAGTGTCTAACCCAGAAAGATTTGACGCTCCTAAGTCTGTAGGCAGAGGTATTGTAAGTAGAAAGATACTTGATGATGAAGCAGAAGCACTAGAATTATTAAATGATAGAAAACTGGTAAAGGATTGGCAAAAAGAAAATAGGCTTTCTGAAAATCAGCGACAGAAACAAACAGAAGAAATGAAAAAAGCCGCTCAAGATTTGTTTGAAGGAAACATCACGGGAAAAGAATACAGGGCTATATCTAAATCTGAAATGCCTATCAAGCCGATTACAAAAGAAAACTTCCCTGATATGCCAACAAAGAAACAAATTGTAGGTGCGCTAGATGAAAATAAATCAGCCAAAGGTATTGTAGGACTTAACTTAGATATACCCGATGGTACAAGAGTGGGTTCCCGTCTAGATATTCCTGCTTATGATTACTATAACACTTGGGTTGTATCACTGCACGACGGAATGAAGCAGGGCGGTGATGCCATTGGGTATGGTCAGACAGCCGTACTTAACAATGTTGAATTCTTTACATCTGCAAAAACTGGTTTGGATATTGCTCGTGAAGCTGAAAGATTAAACCGCAAATCTGGTAAGATTGAAAAGCAGGGCAAGTCTACCATCGCACGTATTCATGGGGATTGGGAGAATAGAGATCCACAAGAAGTGTATAAACTGGCTATGCGTCTTATGGATGATCCTGAGTGGAAGCAGGTAGGAATGAATCCATTCCGTCACTCTTTCTTTTACGACAAGGCGACAGGAAAACCAGTTACGCGAGCAGATGAAGTAATACAAGTGGGTCCACTAGTTCTTGCAAAGGGAGCACGATCAACACTAAGTGATTTAAAGAAGCTGAAGATCAAATCAGCGGACGGAAAGGTTCGTGTATTCAACAGTGGCGGATTAATGAGTCGCAAATAAAAAAAAGCCCCGCATTGCGCGAGGCTCGGTGCTGTTTGGGTGAGTTTAAACAGCGGAGGGAAAGCTACATTTACGTAGCTTCACCTTATCTGGTTACCCATGACAAGCTAAACACTCGTCATCATCAAATGTACCTGCAAACGATCCAATGTTAAAAGACCATTCACCAGTCATACCGGCAGCGTTGTAATCAGTTACAACACCTTCAAAGAAGTTCTTGTGTGAATCTCCTGAGATAACCCAATCTAACCACGGAAGAGGATTTTCCTTAACCCCGTAATTTCCCTTGAGGCCCATTTGAATAAGTCGTCTGTCAGCGATGTAGCGAATATAGTTTTTGACATCATCTTTCGATAGGCCTTCCACTTCGCCCATTTCATACGCCAAGTCAATAACCTTATCTTCCAGTTCAACTGCATCACGAACCATCTGATATACATCTGATTTAAACATGTCATTAACGATGCGGGGATTCTCATCACAGAAGGTTCTAAATAGTTTGACCATGCCTTCGCAATGCATTGTCTCATCTCTAATGCTCCACTCCACAATTTCACACATGCCTTTCATTTTACCATAACGCTGGTAATTTAACAGCATGACAAATGCGCTAAACAGGCTCACGCCCTCGTTGATAACGGACCTTGCTACAGCCTTGGCTAAACCGCCTTTGCTGTTCACATCAATGTCAGTCATGAACTCAATCTTATCAGCCATTTCTTGGTACTCTAGGAATGCTGAGAACTCTTCTTCTGGTAAGCCTAGTGTGTCGTTGAGTAAAGCGTAAGAACGCTGATGAACAAATTCACGATTAGCAAAGCTAGTAAGCATAGCCCGAATTTCGTTATTCTTAAATTTAGGTATGTAAGATTCCAAGTAGTTTGTTCCAACTTGGACATCCGACTGCGTAAAGAGTCTAAGGATCTGTGTAATATGGTTTCTTTCGACATAACTCAATTTCCCGTTGTTCCACTGAGCTACATCATCTTGTAGTTTAGCTTCCCATTCCCCCCAGTGCGCCTTTTCGGACTTGATGGCATATTCTACAGCCCACGGATATTGAAAAGGTTTATACGTTTTTGATTCATCAATTAGCGCCATTGATAACGTGCTCCATTATTTTTGGTAAAAAAAGCCGGGCGAACCCGGCAACAATGAGTAGTTATACTCACGAGGGAAAAACAGTCAAGTCTTGACTTCTGCTAATCTATTGCGTAAATCGTTAACTTCTTGTCTTAATTGAATAATTTCTTTTGCGGCAGCGTTAGAAAGTTCACAAGGCACTACCTTTGTCTGCCATCCATTCTCAGTCTCTTCTACCATCTCTAGTGCGGTAGCATCTCTAAGTAGTTTAACTAGGTCAAACTCTTCTTCAAAATCAGTGCTCATTGTTTTTTCCTTACGTTCTCTTTATGCCATGTATCATACTCAGAAGCTATCATGTAATGCTTCAACACCCTAGATAATGCTTCCATTGTCACTTTGTCGTCATATACGCGACATAATTCATACGCATCTTTTAAATCTCTTACAACAAGTTGACTTACAGTTTCATCTGATAATTCAATCTTCATAATCTTTCAATGCTTCTCTTTCAACTGAAAGTCCTACCTTATCAGCAGATACGCCTGCGTTAGTGCGTAGGTAGTACAGTCCTTTGAGTTTGCCCTTCCATGCTTTTACATGCACTTCATGTACTTCCATAACGTCTGTGCCTGCAGGGAAAAATAGATTTACAGATTGCCCTTGGCAAATAAATGGCTGGCGAATTACCGCTTGCTCCACTACCCACTTTTGATCTAACTCAAATGCTGTTTTAAATACTTCCTTGTCGTAGTAACTTAAAAAATCTAAGTGCTGTACAGAGCCTTCATTAACGATGATGCTCTTCCATGTTGCATCATCATTCTTGCCGTAATCGTTTAAGATATTCTCTAGACTCTTGTTCTTAACCAGATGCGCACCTGCACGTGTTCTGTGCGTGTACGCATTCGACTTGATAGGCTCAATAGACGCCGAGCACCCACATATGATAGACGAGTTAGCATTCGGAGCAATCGCAAGTAGGTGAGCATTACGCCGCCCTGTGCCTGCCATATCCGGTGCTTCACCTCGCTCCTTAGCGAGAGCTTCAGTTTCTTCAACGGCTTTGTCCTTGATGTGCTTAAACATTTGATAATTTGCACGGACAGCCTCCTGTGTATCCCAAGGAATACCTTTGTCCTGTAAGTACCCGTGGAAGCCCATCGCACCCAGTCCGATAGAGCGTTCCATGTAAGCACTGTACTTAGCCTTCTCTAGCTCTTCCGGCGCATGCCTGATAAAGAATTTAAGAACGTTGTCCAAGAGTCTGACCAAGTCTTGAACCATTCTGGTGTCTCGCCACTCGTCCCACTTTTCGAGGTTGACGGAGGAGAGGCAGCAAACTGCTGTACGTTCTCCAGATGTAGCGAGATGGATTTCATTGCATAAGTTACTGCCGTTAATTGTGAGTCCAAGTGCTCTTTGAGAATCCGGTAACCCATCTCTGGCTGTATCAATGAAGTTGAGGTAAGGGACTCCAGTTTTGAAGCGAGCTTCAAGTATTCCTGCCCACAGTTCTTGAGCTTTAACTGTAAATCGGACAGTTCCTGTATGCGGGCATCTAAGTTGCCATTCTTTTCCATTTTTTACCGCCTCCATAAAATCGTCGGTGATATTGATTGCATTAAACAAGTTGAAACACTTGCGATTACTATCCCCTCCAGTCGGGACTTTAAACTTAATAAACTCAATGATCTCTGGATGCGATACATCAAGGTATGCGGCATATGATCCCTTGCGGGTTTTGCCTTGTTTGTAGGCTGTCATCTGGGAGTCAACAACCTTCATGAATGGAATTACTCCTGGCGCCTTGTCACTTACAGGACGTACATCAGACCAGTGACCGCCGACTCCACCTCCTTTGACAGATAGCCATGCAACTTCAGAATTGTGAGCAATAAGGGAATCCAAAGTGTCATCAACATAAGTGAGAAAACAAGAGATAGGAAGACCAGTTGGTTTTTCTCCATCTTTGGGTGCATTCGATAACACAGGAGAAGCAAACATAAACCACCGCTTGCTAGCATAGTCATAAATGCGTTGAGCAAAAGCATAGTCACCCTCACAATAAGCTAAAGCCGCACGAGCAAATGCTTCCTGTGGACTTGTTTCTTCATCAAGCATGTAATAGTCACGAAGAAGCGTCATAGCTTGCTCAGAGAATACAGAATCACGATTGTAGTCAATCGCAATCTTGTTGTAGTACATAACATCCATAGACATTACCAGTTAACACCTTCTGTCTTTTTAATTAACTCTCTCATTTTTCTTAGGTACCACCGTGCCTTGGCAGCATTGGTGGTTGGTAAGCCTTTTTCAAATAGACGAGTCCCAAGATATTTAAGAACATTACCCCAACAATAATGAATTGTTCCCCAATCCCCAAGCACACTGTGAATATAATCAAATGTTTCTATATTACTACTGTTGTAATGCTTAGGCTTTTCTACTTCATCATAATCGGTATCATCTATAATATCTTCTAACAAGGTTAGCGAATCGCCTGATAATGATGATTCAACGAACCGTGAGACACCATCTGAATCTGTAGATTTCATATGCTATGCGCTCCCATGTGTTTTAGTATTCATGTGTAATGTGATTACTTTACCATCTTCACTACGAGTAAAAGAAGGCATATCGTTTTGCATATCTTCAACGAAGGACTCAAAGTTATCTACAAAAAAATTTCTTACATAATCCCTAAATTCTTCATCTAACTCCATTAACATGACTGTAGATGCCATCATACCACAAGCGTTGCGTATTTGTGATATTTCAGTTTCACCTAAATCGTCTAGAATCTCTTCTTCTATATGCGCCGCAACAGACCCATTCCAACTTCCATTGGTGAACTCGGGTGTCAACACAACAGCAAACGAAGAAGCTTTTTGTTCAGTATCTTCTGACATTTTCTATCTCACTATCTTTTTAAAAGGCACATTAACAAACATATCAGGTAATTTCTTTTTACGCTCTTTGATCCAAGATTCTGGAATATCTTTACTTGCGTACTGAAATCCGTGTTTTTCACACCAAGAAGCATACGTTGTCTTAGCTCCCTTACGAAGTCTAGAGTTAGCATTACTGAACACAAAACGGATATCTAATTTAGGATGTTGCTTTTTAATCAGCAGATGCTTACGCCGGTCTTCTGGTGTGAATCTACCCTTTGTTTCAATAATAATTCCATTAGGCAGGAGAAAGTCTGGAGTATATGTTCTATACGCCAGATCCTCCCACTCAATTTTCATGCACTCATATTTAGCATCACACTTAATAGTTTTTAAGCGATCGCTAATTTTATCTTCAAGACCGGAGCGATACCCTCTCCGTATGGCATCAGCCCTTACCTTTGGTATTCTTCTGGTACTCATCTGCTATCTCTATATACGCAACTGTAGGCGGATCTTTTGCCTTAGATGCAAGTGAGGGTAGCTCTTGTAATGAGGGCCAGCACTTGTGCCGAAACTTACACCAGACACATTCGTCTGCTAATACCTTGTTGCCGGTAGGAACTTTACGAAAAGTTTCCTCAACTGGCTCAAAACATCTTTCAAACTTATTTGTTTCTAGTGTGTCAGCAGTATCTTTAATCTTTTCAATCTCGTCTTGTACATTCATGTCCCATGCAGAAACGTACTTGAACTCACCGTTGGCTTTATTGATAACCCACCAACCGCCAACTTCAACTCCCAATGCACGAGAATAGCCTGCAAGCTGCCCTACATAGCCAAATGCGTCATGCTCCTTGAGTGTGTAGTAGTCCTTAAACTTATTTTTGTATGACCAAGGTGATGCAGTTTTAATGTCATCAACTCTGCCATTCATAATAAGATCATGGGTACCATCAATCTTGTACTGACCAACGGTAAGTGTGGACTTGAATCCATCACTGAAGTCTACACCGGCTTCTGTAAGCATGCCTTTGAATACGGCTTCGCCAATATCTCCCATCATCATGTTGATCAAGAAATATGGTGAAGGATCAATGCCGGATTCTGGATCATTCTTCTCAAACCAAAGTTGGCAATTAGGTCTGCCAACGTTAGACATGCGAAGAGTAAATTTACTGCTACGCTTGCTGAACTGTTTTTCCAGTGACTCTTTTACGTCCTTGAGTACTCTGGCAATGGTGGCATCTGACATGCCACGCTTGCCTTTGCGTACATCCTCAAGATAACGATGTATCTTTAGTTCGTTAGGATGCTGTACACTCATTCAGTAACCACATCTTCATCTAGATCAATGAAGTCTTCAACGAGATTTTCATCTTCCTTAGACATAGACACTTGGCGTTTTTCATTCCAAGCATTAACGATGTAGTCATTGTAGTTGTTGATCCATTCTAAGAAGTCAGAAAACTTCTGTTGATCTTCTTCTTGAAGGTCAATGGACTGCGCCATATCTACATTAGACGTAGGCAAGAAGAATGAAGCCCCTGTTGGAAGCTTATGTTCTTCAGAACCACATACAACCCAGTGCTGAATCGGAAGATGCTTTTGCTTTGCCATGACAGCGAAGGGTGATCCCATTGTTTTAAAAGCATCCTTGTTGTCAATCTCCCAGATGAATGGGTAGTACGTCTCATCAGAGATGTCGTTTCCATCTGAATCAACAGCATTTTCTAAGCACACTTCACCTAGCAAAACACGGACACGTTTGATCTGTTTAATCAGTGTCTTTGTTTCTTCTGGCAGCGACTGAAAGTCTTTGATGTATCCTGCAGGCTTGCCACAATTGAGGCCACCAACATTATCCTTGAGATCACCGTTTAAATCTTCAGCCATCAGTGTTTTGACGTACTGTTTCTTTTCAGAATCATAACGCTTGTACATAAAACGCTGTACAAATACTCGGACGTGCGCTTTCTCTCCGTAAACAAACTTGTCGTCGGACAATTGAAGACGGAACATACCGGCAGGAACAACTTCCATGTTCTTCATTTTGCCTTTTACGTCCACCTGGCCCATAACAGGTTGATTCCAGATGCGTAAACGAGCGAGAGTGGATGCTTTGGTCTTTTCGCCTGCCCCGATATCGGAAGCTACGCCCATAGCCTTTGCCATTTCAGCAAAGTTTCCACTGTTTAATGTTGCAATTTCATTTGTCATTTAGACCTCCTTCTGATCTAGCCAGTTTACACCAATTTTAGCCTCAAGTAAAAGAGGAACATTAAAATTGACATTGAATCTTTCTTTAATAATATCAAACAACATATTGTTGATATCTCCAATTATGTTTAACACTTTTTCTTCCTCGTCAGGATGTATATCAATGACAATAGAATCGTGAACTGAGTTGACAATCAATGATTGCATGCCCCTCATCTTACGATCTATCTCCAACAGAACCGCAGGAACTATGTCAGCAGTTGCAAATGACTGTACTGGGTAGTTTTTAATTGCAGTGAAGTTTGTAACAGTGTTATTTCTTCTACGCTTCACATCCGGAAAAGAAAACTGCCTACCACTTGGTGTAGTGATGTAAGTGTGAGTAAGAACCTCCTTGGCTAATTCTCTGTGCCACCGGGCGATTCCTTTGTACTTCTCTGTGAAGTGTTCGTAGTATCTAGCTTCGGCTGGTGTTCTTCCGTAGCCTGTTGCTCCGTAAAGCGGCGCGAATGTATGTGCTTTCGCTTCCTGCCTGCTAGTTGCCTGACCCGCTTCCGAAATGACTTTTGCGGTGTACGAATGGACATCAAATCCCTCCTTAACTTCTTTCATTGCTACCTCATCCTGAGATAAGAATGCGGCAACACGGAACTCTAGCTGCGCAAAGTCAGCCTCCATGATCTTACCTCCTGAAAATCGGGAGATGAAAACACGTTTTACAGGAAATGTACCTCCACGTGGCATGTTCTGCATATTAGGGTCACGTCCTGAGAATCGTCCAGTGGCTGTCATATGCTGTGTAAGACGAACATGAAGCTTGCCATCTGGTTTAAGGTAAGCCCTGATGCCATCCACGAAACTATTAAGGTAAGTATCAACAGCACTGAGTCTACGAATTTTGGAAAGGAAATCGGCTGCCTCATCCATGCCTTTCGATTTTGCGACACGTTCTAAATACTCTAAGTTTTCCTTGCTTGTACGGAACCCATTGGCACTTTGCCATTTAGGTGACGGTGGATTGAATTTAAGACCTGCTAACTTTGGTAATTCCTTTAAAATGTAACCCAGACCGTTACATGTAGCACATTTACTAGCCTTCTTGAAATCTGATCCATCCTTCTTCTTTTTGAAGTATGTCCCATTACCGCTACAGTCTGTGCATTTTTCAGCCTTAGTTCTGCGTACTGGTGTGGAAGATTGATTGATAAACTTCTTAAATTTATCTGCCGACATATATGGATCTGCCCCCATAGCCCACTGCGTCTTGTCCGTCGGTTTACGGGAATAGATTACCCACGACAGTTGCTCAGGTGAGTTGAGATTGATTGGAGTATCACCCATAAGTGATAAAACAGATGCATTTAAATCACGTATAAGTAATTTTTTCTCTTCCTCAAACTCTGCACGGACACTTTCCAACGCCTGTGTGTCAACGGAAAATCCGTTGCGGTATATACGAGCAAGAAGAGATGCAGTTTCATTAGTCAAAAAGACTACGTCAGTAAGTACCCTATTACTATCATCTCTCAAGTCTAAATCCTGTTCCCAAAAAAGTGACATGGTAGTTCGCAAATCACCATACAAATACTCTTTCAGTTCTTCATACGGGATCTGATCAACAGTGTAACCATTCTTCATGTACTCTTTAAGTGTGTCTTGTTTCTTGAAATCTAAGTCTCTGCGTTCAGCAACTGCTTCCAAAGACAAAGGTTGTTTCTGCGCTCGTTGCATTACATATTCAACAAGCATCGTGTCCCACACCATACCATCGTACTTAAATCCTGTGGCCCACAGCCATTGTAGATCGTGACCAATGTTGTGTCCGATTAACAAAGTACACCGATCAAGTAACTCTTGTATCTCCGCGCAATCTTTCTGTCTGTACTCGTACTTACAATCATACTCTGTGTGATCAAAAGTGTAGTGCTTTGGCTCTCCATGTTCTGGGTACACACCGATCATTACCAAACTGTTCGTAGGCGTAAATGGATCTAAATGTAACTTTCCATCACTCTTGGTAACTGTGTTCTCTACGTCAAGAACTAGTCTCATCTTGTCTGCGCTCCTCGTGTTCTTTTAAATATGTTTCTGCAGTATTAAGAAGACTTATGTCATCCCTAAATGCACCCAAGCCAACATTGCAATTATAGCAAATATGTCCTCGGAACTCTCCGGTTTCATGATCGTGATCTAGCACCCACTGACTCAGCATCGGTGTTTTTGATCCCGCCCCTACCTCTTCTATTGTTCTGTCACAAATAGGGCAACGATGATACTTATCAGGGTACGGATGCAACTTCTTTAATTCATCCCTAATTTTCTTCGCATGATACATGCATGTTTTGCAAGTTCTCTTAACTTCTCCGCCAACAGCACGTGGGAAGTCGTCCACGTGTTTGTACCTGGAACATTTGATACACTGTAATCCATCCTCGCCGGTGTAATCACTAAGGTCTGGTTTTTCAAACAACTCAAACTGATCATCTGACAAACCTAAACCCCATACCTTCCTAGTGATACATCTAAATTTACGGATACGTATCCATGCCAACCTGTTAATTTATTTTTCACTGAATTGATATGTCGTTGTGGGTCATCAATTTCATCTTCCCCTCCGGAGTTATCAGAAACAGGATTCCTACTGATCAAAAGCATAAGATCAGCTTCAGACGCTTTGCCGGTCTTGCTGCCCTCCATCATGGATTGATCCAGTTGGATGCGCCCTTCAGCATCAGCCGATAACTGCGACATGTAAAAAACTACACAGTTATATTCCTTTGCGATCATACGTGCGTGAATAGCACATGCTTTAAGTGCTTCGTGCTGGCTTGTGAAACCGCCGTGAGTAAACTTATCACCCATGTCCAAGACAATAACGTCTGGCTTGTAGGTTTTACAAACTGACTCCACCCACATCATATCCCTGCCGGTGACATCCTTGATGGAGATGTTTTCAGTAATCCTTCTCCACCGTTGTTGAGCCTGCTTAGGGTTTTGCTTTATCTGCTTCAAATTCATACCGGAGGCAACAGTCAGGTAACGCGCACCGACACGGTGTGTACTCTCTTCGTTACATAAGATAATGCACTTCGCTCCTTGTTCAGCGAACCCGCCTGGACCTGCGATCAAGCTTGCGTGAAAAGAAGTCTTGCCGGTGTTAGGACGTGCGCCAACGATAACTAAGTGACCCGCATTTACACCTTCAACCTTACGTGCCAATGGTGGGATGTTAAATCTCCAACGCGCCTCAAGGTCATTCTTCTCCAACAAGTGTTCAATGGATAAGTCATCCCAATCAACAGTGACGTTAGGCGTGAAGTCATCGTTGTGCTTTTCAAGCATGTGTCGGAGAGGTTCAAGAGAAGTCTGCATCCCATTGAGGTACTGACCACCCAGTTGTGTAATCTGACCACCAAGATACTTCTGAAACATCTTAGACAAGCACTCTTGTGCAATGTCATGACTGATTGTATCGGTACGCTTCATCTTGTCGAATATACCCGTGAAATGCTGCCTTTCAGCACTCGTCATTGATGGATCTGCAGATAAGAATATGACTTGCAATTCTTCTACTGATAAGTCACGACGATACTTTTGCATCGCTTCATCAATCATCGTCTTGATCTTGCCATTGTCCTTAGAAAATATCTTGTGAGGACAATTCACACCACGATAACTGTCGTAAAATTCTTTATTCAGTAGCGTTTTTAGAATCGCTAGTTCCATTCTTGTCTCCAAATATCTTGTCCCAGTTATCCCGATACTTTTGTGTCGGTACCTTACTCACAATTTCTTTAGGCTTTTCACGACTGCTCATCCAGTCCTGATTGCGTTCATTCATTGCATCTTTCCAGTGCTTACTCATTGAGTCCCTCCTCATCACTCCTGTGGATCACTGCCAGGGTACACATACTCAGGCGCATTGTACTTCTTCATCGCCTCCTCTAAATCGTAGTAGTACACAGCGGCAGGTGTAGGCTTGCCCTGCTTAGGTGCAAGGTCATCGGCCATGGATTTCCACTTGGAGTACTCAAAGGTATCATCTGCCATGTCAGCTTCATTAGCCAAGAACAATGCCCACAAGTAAGCACACTCACCAGTTAGACCTATGCCATCTCCCTGCCATAGCAATGGCCTCTCAACGTAGGGTACTTTACTCATTTCTTTTTCTCCCCATAAAACTTTATCCAACAATCGGCACAAAGATATTGAGGTTCATCTCCTACCTTTGCATCTGCTTTCTTATTGCAGTGATCACACTTGATTGGTTGTGTCATGACACTTTCTTCCACGGCTTAGTGATCATCCAGTGTCCGAATGGCACAGAGCCTTGCCAGTCACGATCAAATGATGTCATCCCCTTCGGTGGTCTACGCCTATTTCCTTTCTTGAGAAGAGACTGACTCCTAGGGGCTAAGTTAAACTGCTTACGCAATTTACCTAGCTTAGTTTTAACAGCATCCCCTGTCTTACCAATAGCACAACCAATTTCATAGTTGGTCTTACTCTCTTTGTACATTCTGATTGTTGTCTCAATCTCTTCCTCAGTCCAAGGAACATTATAACCGCCTCGCCTATGCATCTAACATCTCCTCTAACCGATCTAAATCGTCTTCATTTTTGTATTTGAGATCGTCATTTAAGACTAATGCGAGAACATTGTCCATGTAACCTCGCAATTCCTTTGTGATTTTAACAGTTTTGTCTATAGCATCCGGATCTAAAGCAATGATTGCGCTATCAAAAAAGTTTGCGATGTACCATTTGTGAAAATTAGTCAATTGAGTACCCAGCAATGCAACTCCAGTAGCGTTGTACTGGTAAAGCTGCCCTATTGTATACGCGCTGATTGCATCTTCGACTACAACAGCAGTTCTACCCAACCCATGTGAGTAAGGGACGGGTGATGCATTGTATCTAAGCCACTTCGGATGCTTATTGATGACTGATCTGCCAACTGCGTCCATCAGATCGCCTGCAAGTGACAGCACTGGAAATACAATACGATCTTGACGCACGTCGTGCCACACATCACTGGGTTCTATGCTCCATTTCTGCAGGAAAGAACGCAGGTAAGCTTTACTTGCGTCAACAGGTACCATGTACGGTTCTTTTTCAAAGATCGTACACAGAGCCTCTTCGTAGTTCTCAGGCTCATTGTCTTTTTGCAATGATTCAATGACTTCATCTGCCGTCATGAACTCATTCTTGCCACCTGACGTGGGGCAACCCGCTTTGTAACAATTCCAAAGCAAACTGCCATCGTTTTTAGTGACTGTGAACGTGTTTTTACCTCCACATGTAGGGCATGTTCCTCTGTGTGTCTCGCCATTGCTTAAATCCAATGACGAAACGTATGTGTATACATTTTTCATGGTGTATCACCTGCCGTGTGTGCGTTGCGGAGCATAAGCGCATTTGAAGCACCCGTCAAGGTGTTCTTCATGTACGGTTTCACCGATTGCGGATTTTGATGTCCCGTAACCTGCATGATCTGTGCAATACCGACACCTGCCTCCACCATTTCTGTTGTCGCCGTCCTTCTAAGGTCTGATAGTCTAAGTTCTGGAGGAAGTCCTGCCAACTCTTTGATTTCATTCGCTTTTCTAGATACATTAAAGACCGTGTACGCGCCATAACCGCCATCCTTTTTGACATTTATGTTCGGAGCAACGTATGGCTGCCACCCTAGATCGTTGTGTTGTTGCACTAACATGTCACGCAACTGATCACCGATAGGTAGATGCACCACTGCTCGCCTTTTCGACTGTTCTAAATTTAATACACCTTGTTCCAAGTCCAGACAGTCCCACGTCAGCAGGCGCATATCCCCTATTCGTTGCGCCCAATCGTATGCCATGTGAGCTATCAGACCGATTGACCTCGTTTCAAAGTCGCTGTACGCCACATTAAGAAATGAGATCACGTCATCCCGTGTCCAGACCACTCGTCGTGGCAAAGTTGCTATCGTTTGGACAGAAATCCAGGGATTCTGCGAGATGTAGTCGTACTTCACGCCAAACGAAAACACTTTACGGATCACAGCCAAGACTCTGTTGGCAAAGGTAACACCACGCTCAGATAGTTCGTCGTACACTAGCTGACATTGTGATGCTTTGAGGTTGGCTTTACGTGTCCCTAGCGCGACACCCTCCACGTGAATATCCTGCACAACCTTTAGCCAGTATTGATACTGTTGTGAACTTGCGCCTACCCGTTTGAAATCCTTGGAGTCCAAGTACAAGATGATCAGGTTTCTAATTATCACGACTCGCTCCTTTTATTAACCGATCCAAAGAGATCAGTGCTGACCTCAGAGAGTTACCCATACCCTTGTGGTCCTCTGTGGATGCAATCCACGACTTACCATAATACCTGACAGAAACCTTGTAGTTCTGCATCATGTTCATCAGGCTTGTGTCACTACGCCTCACGTCGCCTGCCATTTCATTGATATCTACCATTGTCTACCTTCCTTCACACGATACTTGTGTAACTTCTCAAACTCTTGCTTTTCTTCCTGCACCTGCTGATCAATCAGGTAAGCTTCCAACTCAGTGACCACCGGCATCGGTTTCACTGTGTAATCAGATCCGGAAAGACTATCAGTCAAATGCTTGCACCAGATCTGGGCAGCCCACAGACTGTCGCAGATATCCACGATCCTGTCCTCTGTGTGGGCCTCCTGCACCACACAGAACATCTTCTTCTCACTGCCACTCATGACGCTTTTTTCTCTTCTATGTACACACGTAAGTGAGTGGACAAAGGGATAGGCTGACCCATCTCCCAACGTCTCCAGTTAGCACGGGCCTTATCGTTCATGTACTGACCACGAACTCGCATGCTGTATCCTTGTTTGTTGAGGTGCTTCTTCATCAGTGTCACCAACAAACGTCCTTCATCCGTGTTAGGGATTTCTTTAAACACATAACGTGCAACTGGCTTACTCATCGTTCATCTCCATTTCTGCTAACAGAACATCTAATTCAAACTCATCTTTCAAAGACGATGGAACATCTTCATTACTCGTGATGTCTGTGTAATCAGAGTCCACACCATCTTTGTACTCTCCGATAAAGTTCCAACCTTCATCCAAGTATCGGGCATGTACTTTGAATCCACGTGCCTCCAACTCTTCAAAGATTGGGATTGGTGGACACCATGCGGTGTTGAATGACCACGTGATAACGCCACCGATTTCTGACATCTCAGATCTGTAAGCTTCCCACTTGGTTCCCCAATTGCGCTGACACCAGTAGTACCAACCGTTCTGGTCACCGTAAGTTTCAGCCTCCGCCTTACCCCAATTCTGGCACAAGACTAGGCTTGGCATTGGTTTGATCCGATTGAACGGCTCATCCGTGTTCAGAATGTCCCGCAACAAATACAACATTGCAGGCTTCTCGTGCGTGATTGTCACGCGATTGTCTGTGTGATTTGGCATTAGTCTTCACTCCTCGCTAGTTCATAACCGTCTAGGGTTTGCTCTACTACTCTTTCAACTGCCACATGTGCATACTCTTTGAGTACATCACGCAGTGCTTCCTCTAAAGCCTCAAGCTTCTCCCGTGGGACACACTCAAAGAACGCATCGTATTGTGGTTCTGGATCGTGCAGGTAATCACCCACACGTGCATCCAGAGCGTATACGATTGGACCCGTGCTTATGTCGGGCAGCCCGTACCTATTCTTCATTAGAAATCACCTCGTGTTGCTTCTGGGTGGGCATTGTAGAACGCTCGTGCTTGAGCCTCATACCGTTTGCCATCGTCTAAGAATATAGACTTCACGGAATCCAAAAAGTTCCGTGCGTCCTCGAAAGTTCTAAAAGCGAATCGCAACGTGTTACCGTGTCTAGGGTAATCAGCGATAGAACGGTAATCCATTGCGTGAATACCTAAGTTCTCGCACAGTGCTTCAAACTGACCGTCCCGTTCATAACTGGGTTGATCACCGTCGTAGCACTCAATCATTTTGAGTATCGAAATGTCGTTGGAGATCTTCACGGAATACGTGAACTCTTCAAAAATACTGCCAGCGTAAACATTCTGAACAACCTCGTGTTCGGTGTTCATGACAGCATCGTACTCTGGTGAGTACGCTTTAAACGGTTTGATATCTTTCATGATTGTTTCCTTATTGCATTACCGGAATGACCGGAAGACTTTCTTCAGACGTATACATTGCGCCACCGTTATTACCTTCATCATCTGCCATTGGCACAATGAAAGAACCGTCGTCAAAAACGATTGCGATGGGACGCTCATACCAATCGTCCGCTTCTTCTGCAGTTAAATACCGCACGGTTTTAATAGTCTTGCCGACTAAGAATTTGGAGATCTGCTCCACCCACTTTTGCTCGTTCATGTTCAGTTCCTTTTTGTTTGTTTGTACTGGTTTAGACAGCACCCGTGTTTGAAAGTTCCATAAAAAAATAAAAAAAATTAAAAAAATTTTATGTGTCCAGGTTTTGTGCAGGCGCGACTAGACCTGGCCCGTGTTTGTGACCATTGCAAATTCTGACTGGACCCGTGCTGATAGTACCTAGTGCAGACAAAAATTGACTGCAAACGTGATAGTACCGCAGCGATCAGCAACAGCAGAAAAAAATGGGGTCAATCAAAAGTGACCCCGTTTGGATTGGTTCGCGTTTAAGCTTTTGCGATCAAATCAAATTTGTCTTGTTTCCATTTTGCGCCATGGATGTTGACGACAATTGAAGCACCCTCGCGCCTCGCACCATCGCACAAACCACAAGCACGACACTGAATCTTCGTCGTATAGTGTGGGCATTCTATTTCACCCACTAATAGTGGCGCGTCCTCGCGTTTGACACGGTAGTACCGTGGTTTGATTGTGGGATGCATTTTTGCCACGTGGATGGTTTGCTTTTCGTTATCCACGGATGCCATGCAATAGTTGAGTAATTCAGGATCGAAGCTTTTGTGCATCCATTGGTGGGTGTAACCAGTGATGGTGTCGGCTGATTCCGCGATGATTCGCGTATAATCTGTTGGGATACTTGCGGGGTCACCGTATCCACCAAATCGCACGTCTAACTTGTGAAGCGACACATATTGCGCCACCTCTTCCACCGTCGCGGTGGGATACTTGCCACCGTGGTAGTTTTTCCAAATGTTTAGCGGTGCTTGGAAAGTTAGAACGTAGCACGATCCTTTTCGGTGTGGGCATTTTCCGCATATCGCTTCGTCGGTGCCGTTCTTTTGTGCTTGTACGGGTGAAATCGCTTCGAGTAGATACCACACCGTCGCCATGTCACCCGTTTTATCGTTTGATGATGAAAACGTAATGATGCCCACCACCTCGCGCAAGGGGTCCAATTGTGATGGTCCGCGATAAAATACGAATCCTTTTGGTTTTTTAGATTGTGCCATGACTAGTTTCCTCTTTGGTTTGTTTGTCGTGGTTCGGAGTGTTTCCGATAATGCCCACCCCAGAGGATGGGCATAAGCAGAACACTAGATATTCCGGAATAGCCAAGTAATTGTGTTGACCTCCCAACCATTACCGCAAGCCTTGTAGACTCGTGAATTACTAATTGGACGCTGTTTGCCGTGATGGTCTTCCACCGTGACACCGTCCGCATAATCATCCGGAAGACCCGACAAGCGCAAGCACTCCATGGGTGTAAGCTTGCGCCATGTTGTTTCGGACGTGATCACTTTTGGTTCACGGTGTCCGCCTTGCATCGTGGTTAAGGTAGGTGCTTTTCCTGCAGGATGATAAACGCGACGGATCACCTCCAGACCTCGCAAATCAGCATCACCCGCATGGCATAAACCATCGGCACTAAATACCAATTGGCGACGGTGCTTCTCGAAATATTGCTTCAAATTTCCGCCCTTGAAATAGTTCGCGTCAATACATAAAGCCTTAGCGCGATCCGTGGCAAATCCATCCTCCAAGATATCTTGCAAAACGATTGGTGAATCGTTTTCTGGCAATGCGTCCAATGGGATGTTGGTCCAATACATGCGCGTCCGTGCTTGTGCGCTAAACTTTTTGGAGTTGATTGTAATTGGTTCAACACCTAGTGCTTTAGTGATTTGGTCCGCCTGATCTTGTTTCATCACGACGTTTTCGAGGAAAAAGTACGTTGGTTGGAATTCCTCAACGATGCGGACAAACTCCCAAAACAATCCAGAACGCGCACCGTCCAAGCCTTTACGATTTGGCGATGCCACCGAAAGATCTTGGCAGGGTGAACCACCCATAACCAGATCGAAAGATTGACCGCACCCGTGGGATGCGTAAGAGAACGTGCGAACGTCGTCGTGATGCATCACTTCGGGATGGTTCTTTTGACAAATGGCGCGAGGGTATTTGTCAATTTCAACACCCCAACATGTACCCAAATTGAAACCATTGTTTTTGAGTGCTTGCCATCCGCACCCGTGACCATCGAAAAGGCTGATTACGTTTAAAGTGTTAGTTTTGCTATTTGTGTTTTGCATTTCCATATCCTCTTAATGTTTGGAAAATGTGACACCGATTTCATGCGGTGTTGAAAGTTTAGACAAGGACCAATCGAAATAGTTCCATAATTTTTTTCATGGGTTAAAAAGCGTTATCCGGAAGAGGTGAAAAAACGATTCTGAAACAACGATAAAAAACACTGGAAAAAGACGGTGTGAAAATCGCCTGAAAGCCAGGTGTGGCGCGGGGCAGCGGGGTTTTGGACCATCGAAAATGCGACACTGAATCACGAGATAAAAAGCGTTTTACAAATGGGTGAAAAAATTATTTTGAAACCACGACAAAAGGACCACCTAAACCGGAGCAAATCATGTGGAGCAAATCGAATGGACCACCGCAAGTAGGGGGTGGGTGTTTAGAACATGTGTAAAGGGGGTGTGGGTATAAAAGATGCACACCCTCTCACACCGTTCAATGCTCACAAATTCGCATGCTTTCGGTGGTCTGTGGTGTCGCAAGTGATTTCATACCATTTGCAAACATTTGTAAGTGTCTGAAATCAAAAGAGAACATGTAAAAATGCCAGCAAAAACAGTGATTTAATGTTGATTGGCAAAGGGGGCGCAAGGGCCACGGGGGGTGTCCTAGTACGTATATACACAGAAATACACAGATCATGAAAATTAAAGTGTTAACCACTTACAGTACACATAAAATTTATACATTCTTGGAATGTGCTGTAACCTATTGATATACATACAGCTGCACATTCACCCTGGATCATCAAATGTGCTTGACATACTTTTTGAAAACAGTATAACTGTAGCCGAAGGCTTACATATAATGTGTTACATTGACAAATAATCAGAAAATTCTTGTAAAAGTCACTTACAAATGCTAACTTAAATGAAACATATTATATGTACTACCTATAATCACTTATATTTGTACTATTCTGTACGTCCATAACAAAAGTCTTGACATTTTTGTCACTATAAATACAACTATGAAGAATCCGTACCCTACACATGAGGGTTTATTAGAACAAGTATATGATTTTCTAGAGAATGGTAGATCCCTGGAAGGTTTGTACGTTCCTCATTCGGATGTATTCTTCGTTCGTACCGCATTAGAGGTCCGGTTTGACGTTGATATTTCACTGGAGCAGGCAGAAGAGTACATGAGACTCGCAGGTTGGACAGATACCAATGGCAACAACTAAAGATGTAGAGCGTTTACCATCAGGCCGTATTAAATACCGTGGTGAGACATTTGCGGGTTTCAATAAACCTAAGCGCACGTCGGGTGGATCAAAGAAGTTCGCAGTATTAGCGAAGAAAGGTGACCAGATTAAGTTAGTCAGATTCGGTGATCCGAATATGGAAATCAAGAAAGACAATCCCGAACGACGTAAGTCGTTTCGCGCGCGGCACAACTGCGATACCGCAACAGATAAATTTTCGGCCAGATACTGGTCATGCAAGAAATGGTGATATAAATTATGAGTCTACTACCAGTTGCACGTTTAATAGTAAAAGCAGGTGAAGCTGCTGCTAAAACAAAGTTTGGCAAAGCGGCTGTGCAAAGAGCGAAAGATGCATACGAAACATATGTTAAAAAGCTAGACCCCGCTGCAGAAAGCACTGCGGGATTAAGTCAAAAACAAAGATCTGTACAAAGAACAAACTTAAAAAAATATGCCAAGGGATTGACGCAGGGTGCGGTTGGCGTTGCTGTATTAAATGAAGTCTTTGGTGGAAGGGGCGACGGTAAAGCAGAAGTTACCCAACGAAAAGCATACGCTGACGAACAAAACAAAAAGAAATCAAAACCGAAGTCACCAAAAGGTGGTCAAACCATTAAAGAGAACCGTCGCGTAGTTAGCGAAACAAGGCTTAACAGAGGTGGCATGGCTAACTGCGGAGCATCTGTAAAACCTAATCGGATGTCACGTAGCTAATGGCTTCTACACGCAATTACAAAAGCGAATACGCTAATTACCACAGCACACCTAAGCAAAAGAAGGCGAGAGCATCTCGCAACTCTGCACGAGCTAAAATGATGGCTGGCGGTAAAGTTAAAAAAGGTGATGGCAAAGATGTGCATCACACAACAGGTAATCCAATGAACAATAAAAAGCTAGCAGTAAAAACTGCATCAGCTAACCGTTCATTCCCCAGAACCGCAACAGCACGTAAAAAGAATCCACGGAGCTAACATGGCCGAAGATATTAAAACAACTAATTCAGAACTTGAGAAGATATTAGCTCGTCAAGCTAAATACAAATCTGCTGACATTATGGAGCAGATGGAAGCTGCACCTTCAGGTGCTGAGATGGATGCTATTGATGCCAAAGATCCATTAGACTTTTTTGAAAAGAAGATTGCTGAAGCTAAAGGTAAAGCAAAAATGGCTAATGGTGGTATGGCCCGCGGTAAAGGTAATAAGATGTACCAACATAACTACGCTACAGGCGGTAATGTAGTAGATCACCTCGGGAGTAAGAAGAAATAATAAATGACTATTGCCAAGTTTAGCAGAACTAGAAGCTACATTGATGATGCTACGGTAGATGGCACTGCTGTAACTTTATATACATGCCCGGATAACTGCCGCACTCATATGTCTTTATTGTACATTGGCAACAGTGGTACAAACGCATCCGATATCCAAGTAAGTTGGTATCGTGCAGAAGATGCAGAGACTCACCAGATCATCGCAGGTAAGAATTTAGTGGTAGGTGATTATGTACAGTGGTCTGGTGCATTTATTGTATTAGAACCCGGTGATTATATTTCTTTTACTCCCAGTGCAACGGGTGGCGGGGCATCTCCTCACATTGATTGTTTTTGTACTGTAGAAGAATTCTTTTTGCCTGTAGGTGGATAAGATGCCATACAAAAATCCTAAACAACAAGCCGCTGTCGCAATCTCAATGAAGAAAGCAGGCAAATCACCTAAAGAAATCAAGAAGCATATGATGGGTGGTGGCATGGCAAAGAGTGGCCCATACAATTCCGTGAATATGGCAAAAGGTGGGAGTACAGTTAATGCGGCTGGAAACTATACACAACCCAGTATGCGTAAAAACCTATTCAACCAAATTAAATCCGGTGGAAAAGGTGGCGCACCCGGACAATGGAGCGCAAGAAAAGCACAGATGCTCGCAAAGCAGTATAAAGCGAAGGGTGGTGGATATAAGTCGTGAAGGCACCCCAAAAGTCTTTAAAAGCATGGACCAAGCAAAAGTGGCGCACGAAGAGCGGCAAGCCTTCAACGCAGGGTCCAAAAGCAACAGGGGAGCGATACCTCCCAGAAAAGGCGATCAAGAGTCTTTCGGCAAAAGAGTATGCCGCTACTACGAGAGCCAAAAGGAAAGGTACTAAAGCAGGCAAACAGTTTGTGAAGCAACCAAAAACAATCGCTCAAAAAACAAGGGCGCATAGAAGGGTAAAGTAAAATGGCTAGACAGCTAACAGAAAAACAACAAAAGTTTTTAGACGTTCTCTTTGATGAAGCGAACGGTAGTGTTTTGTCTGCCAAAAAGCTTGCTGGGTACTCAGATACTAATTCGACAACAGAAATTGTTAGCTCATTAAAAGATGAGATTATAGAAAAAACTAATTTGTATTTAGCGCGTAATGCACCACTAGCTGCTGTAGCGATGACTGGAGCACTAATAGATCCAACTGAGTTGGGTATAAAAGAAAAGATGCAAGCCGCTAAAGAAGTTATGGATCGCGTGGGGATTATTAAGGCTGAAAAAATTCAGGTAGAGGCATCAGGCGGTGTCATGATACTACCTCCTAAGAACACAGAGTAAATATGTCCGCACGATCTGCTGGCAAGTGGATTTTACCACAGCCAGAAAATATCACTAAAGATGAAGAGTTTATAGCAATACCACGGATTGCTCGTACTATTCCTTTTGGGTACACAGAACATCCAGAAGATTCGGATATGTTATTACCTATTCCAAGAGAGCTTAGAGCACTGGAAAAGGCAAAGGAATATTTACAGCAGTATAGCTACAGAGAAGTTTCTAATTGGCTGACTAAGCAAACAGGAAGAAGCATCTCTCACGTAGGTCTGAAGAAACGAGTCGAAAGTGAGCAATCAAATAAAAGACGAGTTGCAACTATCCGCGAATGGGCCAGAAGGTACCAAAAGGCAATCGCGGAAGCGGAGAAAATCGAAAGTACCCGTCTCGGCGCAACCAAAGAAAGAACAACCGAAGATATTAGTTAAAGAAAATCTAGAAGAACAGGAAGAGTTTGAACCTATTCGTCCTGAAGAAACTGCTAATGTTATCTTCAAACCAAATCCAGGGCCTCAGACCGAGTTCTTGGCAGCAGGTGAACGCGAAGTGCTGTACGGCGGCGCAGCAGGTGGTGGTAAGTCCTACGCAATGCTCGCAGATCCTCTCAGATTCATGGGTCATCCCTCTTTTAGTGGTTTGTTATTACGACACACTACAGAGGAGCTTAGAGAGCTTATATGGAAGTCTCAGGAGATGTATCCAAAGATCTGGCCAGGAATTAAGTGGTCAGAGCGTAAGATGCAATGGACTGCTCCATCTGGTGCTCGTTTGTGGTTCTCCTACCTAGACCGCGACGAAGACGTGATGCGTTATCAGGGTCTTGCTTTTAGTTGGGTAGGTTTTGATGAATTGACACAATGGGCTACGCCATTTGCTTGGAACTATATGCGTTCTCGTTTGCGAAGCACGGCATCCGATTTACCGGTGTATATGCGAGCAACAACTAACCCCGGTGGTCCCGGACATGCTTGGGTTAAGAAAATGTTTATTGATCCTTCGCCACCAACAAAAGCTTTTGATGCAACAGATATTGAAACAGGAACAACTTTAGTATATCCTTCAAATCACAGCAAGGCGGGTGAAGCACTATTTAAACGTAGATTTATACCGGCTATGCTTGTAGATAATCCATATCTGTGTGAGCAGGGTGATTATGAAGCAATGCTGTTATCTTTACCAGAGCATCAGCGGAAGCAGTTATTAGAGGGTAATTGGGATGTTGCAGAAGGTGCCGCCTTTCCAGAATTTAACAGACAAGTACATACTGTTGAGCCTTTTGATATTCCTAGGAATTGGGTTAAATTTCGTGCCTGCGATTATGGCTATGGTTCTTACTCTGCTGTTGTTTGGTTTGCTGTATCACCTGACGAACAGCTTGTTGTCTATCGTGAGCTATATGTTAGTAAAGTCTTGGCGACTGATCTTGCGGACATGGTATTGGATCTCGAATCCCAAGACGGGAATATAAAATACGGAGTTCTTGATAGCTCCTGCTGGCATAAACGTGGTGATACAGGACCATCACTTGCTGAACAGATGATTCAAAAAGGATGTCGCTGGAGGCCGTCCGATAGATCTGCAGGTTCTCGTATTGCAGGTAAAAACGAGATACATAGAAGATTGCAAGTAGACGAGTTTACAGAAGAACCAAGAATCGTATTTTTTAACAACTGCACAAACATAATTTCACAACTACCTATATTGCCTCTTGATAAAAAAACAAGAGAAGACGTTGATACTAAAGCAGAAGATCATCTTTATGATGCACTTCGCTACGGTATTATGTCTAGACCAAGATTCTCTATTTGGGATTATGATCCTGCTCACCAACGTCCGTCGGGATATGCTCCTGCAGACAATAAATTTGGATATTAAAAATGGAAGAACAAGACGATATTTATGATGTCACAGAAGCAGATGTACAGATAACACTGTCAGATGTGGAAGACTCATATGAAGAGCCTACAGAACTTCAAAGCCTAGTTCGTCATGTAATGGAGCGATACCAAAAAGCAGAAGATACACGCCGCCAAGATGAAGAGCGATGGCTCCGTGCTTATAGAAACTACAGGGGATTATATGGTCCTGATGTACAGTTTACAGAAGCAGAGAAATCTCGCGTATTTGTAAAAGTTACAAAAACAAAAACTCTTGCGGCATACGGGCAAATCATTGACGTATTGTTTGCCAATCACAAGTTCCCAATTTCTGTAGAACCTACGACTTTACCAGAGGGTGTTGCAGAAAATGTTCATTTTGATATGCAACCTAATGCACCAGAAAATCAAGCAATGGAGTCTTTGTATGGATTTTCTGGGGATGGTAATGATTTACCTCCGGGTGCAACAGCTTTAAGTTTATCTGAAAAGTTAGGACCACTATCCGAAAAACTAGGGGATGTAGAAGGTCTTAAAGAAGGCGCAGGAGTAACTGCAACTCAGATTACTTTTTCTCCATCCATGATTGCTGCAAAGCGCATGGAAAAGAAAATTATGGATCAGTTAGAAGAATCGTATGCGTCTAAGCAGTTACGATCTACAGCTTTTGAAATGGCTTTGTTTGGTACTGGGATTATGAAAGGTCCGTTTGCATCAGACAAAGAATACCCGAATTGGGACGAGGAAGGGGAATACACTCCGATATTTAAAACGGTTCCCTCTACGTCCCACGTTTCTGTATGGAACTTTTTCCCTGACCCAGATGCATCTAGCATGGATGAGGCGCAGTACGTTATTGAGCGTCACAAAATGTCACGTTCACAGGTTAGAGCGTTAAAGAGTCGCCCATTCTTCCGCAAAACTGTTATTGATGATGTCATTGCTCATGGCGAAGGTTACGTAAAAAAATACTGGGAAGATGATCTACGAGACTACACAACGGATCACGACATTGAGCGTTTTGAAGTTCTAGAGTATTGGGGGTCTGTAGACACGGATATTCTTGAACAAGCTGGCGTTGAAATTCCAGAAGACGTAAGTGAACACAACGAAGTACAAGCTAATATTTGGTATTGTAATGGCCGTATTATTCGCGCTGTTATTAACCCATTTAAGCCCGCCAACATACCATACTATGCAGTTCCGTATGAGTTAAATCCATACTCATTCTTTGGTGTAGGTATCGCAGAAAACATGGACGATACGCAAACGCTGATGAACGGTTTTATGCGCATGGCGGTGGACAATGCAGTCTTGTCAGGTAACTTGCTCATTGAGATTGATGAGACAAATTTAGTTCCTGGTCAAGATCTCTCAGTGTATCCGGGTAAAGTATTCCGTCGTCAGGGCGGTGCACCGGGTCAAGCTATCTTCGGTACAAAGTTCCCGAATGTATCTAATGAGAATATGCAGTTGTTTGACAAAGCGCGAGTTTTAGCGGATGAGTCAACGGGCTTCCCATCTTTTGCTCACGGACAGACTGGTGTAGCCGGTGTAGGGCGTACAGCATCTGGTATATCAATGTTGATGAATGCTGCTGCTGGTGGCATTAAAACAGTAATTAAAAATGTAGATGATTATTTGCTTTCACCACTTGGTAAAGCAATGTTCTCATTTAATATGCAGTTTGATTTTGATCCTGATATTAAAGGTGACTTAGATGTTAAAGCCAGAGGTACAGAGTCGTTGATGGCTAATGAAGTACGGTCACAGCGCCTTATGCAGTTCATGCAAGTTGCTTCTAATCCAACACTTGCGCCATTTGCTAAATTCCCGTATATTGTTAGGGAGATTGCAAAATCTATGGATCTTGATCCAGATAAAGTTACTAACAGCTACGAAGAAGCTGCACTCCAACAAAAACTCATGCAACAAAATGCACCACCTGCTCCTGCGCAACCAGATGGAGGGCCACCTAATGTGGCAGATACTTCTGGTGCTGGCGGAGGAAACATTGGTGTAGGACAATCTCCGGTTCCGGGAGAGCAAGGATTTACAGGTAATGAACAAGGTGGACAAGGATTACCGCAAGAAGGTGGTCAGCAAACTCAAACCCCTTTGCAGTAACAACAGACAATGGGAAGCTTTTTGCGAATATCTAGATATACAAATTGCTGAAAGCCACAAGAAATTGGAACAATCGGACAATATAGTTGCAATTCATCAAGCACAGGGTGCAGTACAAGCACTTCGTGCATTAAAGTATCTACACGACGAGGCTTTATCTAATGTCTGACATTAATACTCAAATGGATTCCATTAAACTTACTTATGACAAACGAAGAAAAGGACACAAGTTTTCTCATAATGGAATGGAGATGTTTTTCAAAGGTAGTGATACTGAAAAAGAAAGAGAAAAAATTGAAAAACAAATTAATGATCTTTTAGCTAAAAAAAACAAACAGCCAGAAACATCTTCCTTTGCTGAGGGGGGATTAGAAGATGAAGGAGGAACCGTTGATCCAGTATCAGGAAATGAAGTTCCTTCAGGATCTACTCAAAAGGAAGTTAGAGATGATATTCCTGCACAACTTAGCGAAGGTGAATTTGTTTTTCCTGCTGATGTTGTACGCTATATCGGCCTAGAAAATCTCATGAAACTCCGCCAAAAGGCGAAAGCAGGACTCCAGAAGATGGAAGACATGGGGCAAATGGGCAATGCCGAAGAAGCCGTAATCGAAGATGATGTTGATTTTGAGGCTGAAACAAGTGAAATGATTGAGTCTCTACCATTGGCTTCGGGAGGAATGGTAAGAAATCCATTTGCTACAGGACTCAAAAAGAAAGCTTTACATGCTAATCAAGGAATTTTTGTATCTCCTCAATCCCAACAACCTTCACCAAGTTTTTCAGAATTTGTACTTAATCCAGCTATGAAATTAGGTCAATCTTTACAGCCTACTGTAACAACAGAAACGTACATTGGACCCAATGGAGAAAGAGTACCTGTTCAATTTGTTAACGGTAGGCCAATAACAAATCCACCAGCGGGATATAGAAAAGCTACTGCCCAAGAGCTTGCATCTCCTACAACTCCAGAAATAAAACAACCTGAAGTTGCCCCAGTCAACGCTATGGATGAAGGTCCAGAAGACGAGGAGCGGGCAACAAAACAAAAAGAACAATATAATAACTATGTAGATACAATGGATAAACTCGCTGCGATTGATCCGGATTCTAAATTTGCTAAAGATTGGAACAACTCTCCACATAAAGAAGGAAGTAAAGGAAAAGCAGCTAGTAAATTCTTTGGTACGTTTGGTATCGGAACAGCGATAGAAGAAGCTGGATATCTTCAAGGTGCAGATGATTTCATAGAAACTAAATTAAAAGAATATGATCTTGATCCAAAAGAATATGAAAATGATTTTTACTTTGGTCCTAAGTATAATCAACAAAAAGCCCAAGAAGCTATCTCAGAAGCAAAACAAAGCAGGCCAGAAACAGAAGGGCCTGATCCTTTTGATATAGAAGGAATTTCAGAGGCAGAAAAAGAAGCACAAAAGCAGGAAGTTCAAGACGAAATAGAAGATTTTAGAGATGCTGTTCAGGCAGATAGAGATAGACAAGAGGCGCAAGATAGAGAAGAAGAAAGCGAGGTGAATTAGCTTTTAAAAAATAATTCACATCTTAACTGGCTACCTAACGCCCTAAAAAGCTACCGTTAGCCCCAGACGTAAAGGAAAACATATGTCAACCACAACAACCGAAATGGTAGAAAAAGTAGAGCAAGTCAAAGTAGCATCTGGCTTTGCAAAGCGTAACGCAAACAAGAAGAGAATCGAAGACGAAGAAAAAGAGCTAGAGGAGCTTCTTAATAAAGGAAATGAAACAAACGCAGAAGAATCTGTTGACGATGGCCCAGATCCAGAGGGAGCAGAGGAGAAGACCTTTAAGAAAAGGTATGGCGATCTGCGCAGACACTCGCAGAAGAAAGAGGCAGAGTTACAAACTCAAATTGATGAGTTAAGATCGCAACTTGATGCTTCTACCAAGAAGGAAATAAAATATCCAAAATCTGAGACAGAATTAGAGTCTTGGATGGAACAATACCCAGATGTGGCTAAAATTGTGGAAACAATTGCCATGAAAAAAGCCCACGAACAAGCGTCTGAGTTTGAATCTAAGTTTAAGCAAATTGACGAAATGAAAATGGAGGCTATCCGTGAGAAGGCTGAAGCAGAGCTTATGCGATTGCAACCAGATTTTGAAGAAATACGTGACAGCGATGATTTCCAAGATTGGGTTGATGAACAACCTCAGTGGGTTAAAGACGCGCTTATCCACAATGATTCCGATGCTTTATCTGCATCAAGGGCTATTGACCTTTATAAAGCGGATAAAGGAATTAAAGCAAAACGTAGTTCTTCGTCTAAAGAAGCTGCTAAAAAAGTAGGAACAAAAACTGAAAGATCTAATCCTGGATCTGGAAGTGAAGGAAGAATTATTCGGGAGTCTGAAATATTAAAAATGACTGCCGATCAATATGAAGCAATCCAAGAAGAGGTTGCAACAGCAATGAGAGAAGATAGATTTATCATGGACGTATCTGGTTCAGCACGATAAATTTGTTGACTTTTATACTATTTTAAATATAACTAAGTGTATTATTGTGGCCCCCTTGCGGATACCCACAAAATAACTTGAAATAAAATGCACCGTTAGTTTAACTTCAGGCCAGTTGTTAAATTAGCGGGAAGTCTTATTTCACCTTCACAGAACACCCAAACTACGCAGGCCGTATGATCACTTTGGCCGGTGACTATACCACCCTGATGTTAGATGGCCTCTGGCGAAGTTACACGAGAACCTAACCCATGCTATTATAAGGAGTGTCCATCATGGCATTTACTAGCGCAGCGGGCTACGGCAACCTTCCTAATGGTAACTTTAGCCCAATTATCTATTCAAAGCAGGTACAGCTTGCTTTCCGTAAGTCTTCTACTGTAGAAGATATCACTAACAACGACTACTTCGGTGAAATCGCTCAGATGGGTGATTCAGTGAAGATCATCAAAGAGCCTGAAATCTCAGTTCAGCCTTACTCTCGTGGTTCACAAATCACAGCGCAAGATCTTGATGATGAAGATTTCTCACTGACAATTGATAAGTCAAACTACTTTGCATTCAAGATTGATGACATTGAAGAAGCGCACTCACATGTGAACTTCATGCAAATGGCTACGGATCGTGCGGCATACCGTCTTCGTGATCAGTATGACCAAGAAGTACTTGCTTACTTGTCAGGTTACACTCAGTCTGCTTTGCATTCTGCTGGTGACACAGTCAACACAACGGTCAACGGAACTAAGGCAGTAACAACTGCAGGTTCTGACGAACTGCTTGCTTCTATGAAGCTTGACGCTACTGACTTCAACCTCAACGATGGCGGTGCCGCTGTTGCTGGTGAAGCAATTGTAGTTGTTCCACGTTTACCGGGCGCTACTGCTATCACAACAGCTTCTGCATCACCACTTCAGATCATCTCTCGTATGAGCCGTCTGTTGGATCAGCAGTTTGTTGACACCAGTGGCCGTTGGTTGGTCATTGACCCAGTATTCGCTGAGACTCTGAAAGATGAAGACTCACGTCTCTTCAACTCAGACTTCGGTGGTTCAGGTCTTCAGAATGGCCTTGTTATTAACAACTTGCACGGTTTCCGTGTCTATGTTTCTAACAACATGCCTGCTGTCGGAACTGGTCCTGCTGTAGGTAGTGCTACACTTCAGGCTACTAACTATGGTGTCTTGACTGCAGGTCACGACTCAGCGGTTGCTACTGCCCAGCAGATCAACAAGACTGAGACTTACCGTGATCCAGACAGCTTCGCTGACATCGTTCGTGGTATGCACTTGTACGGTCGCAAGATCCTTCGTCCTGAAGGTATCGTCACTGCACGTTACCAAACTGGCTATTAATAGGGGGATTTTATAATGGCTACATTATCACAGACTGTATCTAAAGGCGTTCGTATCTACGAAGCTGAAGTTACACTTCCAACTGCCACTGGCACAGTAACCGCTATTAGCATTCCTGCTAACTGCATGGTTCTTGCCGCTGGTGCAGTAATCACTGAAGCTTGTGCTGGTTCAACTGCACACGTTGCTGACTTGTCAATCGGGTCTGCTGACATCGTGACTGCAATTAACCTACAAACAGGTTCAGTGGGAGACATCGTTACTGAAGCGGCTGTACCACAGGGTACAACTGCGGCTGATACAATTGATGTTGTCTCAACTGTAACTGGTACTGGCACTGCTGGTAAAGCACGTATCTATGCACTTGTTGCAGATATGACTGCTCCTATCACAGCAGACGAAGTTGCACGAGATCAAATCTAAGCAACACTAAGTTGGGGGCTTCGGCCCCCTTCTTCCTTTCTTTTATATAGGAATTTAGAAGCATGGCAATTACAACTGCTATTTGCAAATCATTCAAAGGAGAGTTGTTAGGAGGTGTCCACGATTTGGATACTGACACGCTTAAAGTTGC
>Ga0255769_10000685_pt1 | contig 40204 bp, 42 predicted proteins | sample 041ome_9_FD_179637 | JGI IMG/M metagenome (GOLD analysis project Ga0255769, IMG submission 179637) | Coastal salt marsh microbial communities from the Groves Creek Marsh, Skidaway Island, Georgia - 041413US metaG (version 2) | ecosystem: Environmental > Aquatic > Marine > Intertidal zone > Salt...
CAATAAATCTTGAGCCATGGAAGTATGCAAAATTATCCGGTTTTATCATTAGTTTTCTTGTTATTCTTACATATGTATTGTTAGCAAAATAAAATGAATAAAATCTATCTTTGAAGTAGTAAATGCCTACTTCTAAAGCGTTTTTTTTTTAACTATTTTCAATCCGGTTTCACCTTAAATGCGTAAAGAATCCATAATTAAGTTAAGGTGGGTCATGTACAAAGATGAAAGAAAGTTGAACGTAGCCGTTATTGGCGCGGGTATATCCGGATTGGGTGCTGCGTGGTTATTATCAAAAAAGCAAAATGTCACTGTTTTTGAAGCGGATAATCATTTTGGTGGCCATGCGAATACGGTGACGGCAATTACACCGGATGGGGACATTCCCGTTGATACAGGTTTCATTGTTTGTAATGATAGAAATTATCCAAATTTCCTGGCTTTGATGAACGAAATTGGCATTGCCCCTTGTCCGACAGAGATGTCGTTTGGTGTTTCAATGGATAGAGGGGGATTTGAATATGCGGGCAGTCCTAAACTCACTAGCTTAGTGGCTCAGCCTCTTAATCTATTTCGTCCAAGATTTTGGAAAATGGTTCGTTCTATTCTTCGCTTTTATGAAGAAACCAATAAAATTGATCCTAAAAAGGCAGAAGAAATTACATTAAGAGATTTTCTTAATGAGAAAAATTATGACGATGGTTTTATGCGCGATCATATTTTGCCCATGGCCGCAGCCGTTTGGTCAACACCATCTAATAAAGTGGGCGATTTTCCCTTAACAAGTTTTCTTCGGTTTTGCCAAAACCACGGCTTATTGCAGGTTAAAGACCGACCCCAGTGGTTTACTATTCCTGGGGGCAGTAAGAATTACGTTAAAGCATTAATGAATGAAACCAACGCCATTTATTATAATAATGCGCCGGTAACTAATATTAAAAGGGTCAATGATGGGGTTTCCGTCAAAGCACACGGCAAAAAAGAGGTTGTTTTTGACCGTATTCTAATCGCTACTCATGCGAATACAGCCCTTAAGATGATTAATGATGCCGATCCACTTGAAAAAGCTATTCTTGGTTCTTTTAAGTATACCAAAAATAGAGCCGTTCTTCATAGTGATAAGCAATTTATGCCAAAAAGAAAGCGTGCGTGGTCAAGCTGGAATTATATGCAAAATGACAGTGATGATGATCGTAAGTTATCTGTTACCTACTGGATGAATATGTTACAGCCACTAGATACTGAAACAAACCTGTTCGTAACCTTAAACCCAGAAGAGGAACCAAGAGCAGACCTTGTTCATTATTCAAAAGATTATGAGCATCCGATATTTGATCTTTCGACTTTGGATGCGCAAAAACGTATGGGTGAACTAATGGGTCATAGAAATATTTGGTATGCTGGAGCCCATTTTGGATATGGCTTTCATGAGGATGGTTTACAAAGTGGATTATATGCAGCAGAGAACCTTGGAAATGTTAAGCGTCCTTGGTCATTACCGGATATGAATAGTCGTGTTTTAACTTTGGAACATGCAAAGAAATTAAAAGATCAAATAGAAGATATCAACCAGTCAAAAGAGGTTGCTTAATGACTGGTGCACGCATTTATAAAGGCCAGGTGTTTCATAAACGCTTTTCACCTAAGGAGCATCAATTAAAGTATAAAGTTTTCACACTTTATGCAGATGTTGATGAATTGGAAGAGTTAGATAAATCGTTAAAATTTTTCTCATTAAATCGTTTTAATTTCATGTGTCTTTATGAAAAAGATTATGGTGACCCAAGACTTAAAGAAAAAAGTTTAAAATCAAAATTGCTCGATTTATTAGATCAAGTTTCAATTGAGCGGGATAAAATTAAATCCATTAAAATGCTGACTTATCCTCGTGTTAATGGATATGTTTTTAATCCCCTCACTGTATTTTATTGTTTTGGTGAAAATGATGAACATCTCGCCATTATTTATGAAGTCAGAAATACGTTCCGCGAACGTCATAACTATATTTATCCGATACCAGAGGGCAAATCTTTTAATGATGTACATCATGTTGATAAATGCTTCCATGTAAGCCCCTTCTTTGATCGTAAGGGGGAATACCGTTTTAAAATAGAAGAACCAGGTAAAACGGCTCGTGTCATTATCGACTATCTTCATAACGGTGAAATGTTGATGACTGCTAACTTTATTGGTGAGGCAATAGAGTTAACGGATAAAGAAGTTTTCTTTTTATGCTTAAGAGCACCCTTTATGACCATGAAGGTGTTTGCTGGGATATTATATGAAGCAATAAAGCTAAAGCTAAAAGGTATTAAAGTTTTTAAACATCCAGAAAAACATACTTATCAATCCACTATTGCTATTGGAGTAAAAGGGACTTCTGCAAAATATAAGGAAAAACAATGAAAAATATTGATGAAATCGCGGTACAGCCTATTGAAAAATATTCAGATTCAAAAGGTATTTCAAGGAGTAAACCCAAGACAATGTTCGGACGGATTGTATCCTCCCTTATTTCAAATATTGAATATGGTGGAGTAAAAGTAACGTTACCTAGTAGTGAAGTTGTAAGCCATTTTGCTAGTAATAACGGCCCCATCGCAGAAGTTCACTTTAAAAATTGGCAGGGTATCATGAGATACCTTACAGGTGGTGAGCTTGCGTTTGCTGAAAGCTATCTGGCAGGCGATGTTGATATTCCACGCCTTTCATCTTTGTTTAACTGGTTTTTATTAAATGAACATGTGCTTAGAAAACAAAAGAAACGTTATTGGTTTTCTAAGCTTATTAATAAATATGCTCATCATGTATTGCGTGATAATAGCAAATCAGGTTCGCAGAAAAATATTTCTTTCCATTATGATCTTGGAAATGATTTTTATGAAATGATGCTTGATCAAAGTATGACTTATTCATCAGCCGATTTTACAGAAACGACTGATTTACGTCAGGGTCAATATAATAAATATCAACGTATTCTGGATACTATTGATATTAATGATGGTGAAAAAGTACTTGAAATTGGATGCGGATGGGGCGGCTTTGCGGAACACCTTTTGCAAAATAAAGATGTGGATTACCGCGGTATTACGATTTCAAATGAACAATTAAAATATGCCAAAGATAGGCTTTCAAATATTTCAGCAGAAAAAGACTTCGTTCATTTTCAGGATTATCGCGATCTGAAGGGTAAGTTTGACAAAATTGTATCAATTGAAATGTTTGAAGCCGTTGGCCAAAAACACTGGGTCGCATATTTTGATCAGGTGAAGAAGCTATTAGCAGAAGGCGGGCAGGCTTCAATACAAGTGATTACTATTAATCCAGAACGATTTGAAAAATATAGTAATAATGTAGATTTTATTCAAAAATATACCTTCCCTGGTGGAATGCTGCCCACAGAAGAGCTGTTTATAAAGCACGCCAATGATGCCGGGTTAGATGTCACATCCGTTTTTAAATTCGGTAAAAGTTACGCGGAAACCCTACGGCAATGGCGCGAAAAATTCTTGGAAGCCAAAAATAATTTATCTGATTTTGGTCTAGATGAGCGTTTTTATCGTATGTGGTTATACTACCTTGAATATTGTGAAGTTGGTTTTGAACATGAAACCATTGACGTAGCACAGTTTACTCTCGGTCACAGATAAAGAGATAAAAAATGTTAAAGAAATTTTTAATTCTAATCCTAGCAGGATTTATAACGGGATGCAGTACAATGAATGTAACACAATATAAAGAAAACGAGCCTAAGCTCCTACTTGAAGAATATTTCGTCGGTGAAACGACGGCCTACGGTGTATTTGAGAAAAGATCCGGCGAAGTTGTTAATCAATTTAAAGTTAAAATTACCGGAACATTTGAAGATAATGTTTTAACGTTGATCGAAGATTTCGAATATTTAAATGGTAAAGTCGAGCAGCGTATCTGGAAAATCAATAAATTATCTGATGGTCTATACGAAGGTACCACAAACGGCGTAATCGGTATTGCCAAAGGCCAGGTTTCCGGCAATGCATTTAATTGGCAATATGTATTTGATACGCAGGTTGGCGATACGAGTTATCACTTGAAATTTGATGATTGGATGTTCCTGCAAGAGGATGGTGTGCTTATTAATCGTGCACATGTTTCCAAATGGGGATTTAATGTTGGTAGCGTAACACTATCCTTTTATAAGAATTCATAAGAGTTTTCCTCCCAGAAGCTAATTTCATTAGCTTTCCCAAATTTAAGAGACCCTATGAAAATAGTGTCTCATTTTTTTTGAGTTAAACGAGAAGTAATATTAAAGAATAATTTATATGGAAGTAGACGCAAAAATTTTAGTTTCAGAATAAACGGATTTGGAAAAGAAATATCAAATTTATTGCTCATTAGTCCTTTTATGGCTCTTCTAGCCGCATCATCAGGTTCCATTAGCTGAGGCATTTCGAAATCATTCATTTCCGTTAAGCGTGTTTTAATAAACCCAGGGTTAATAAGTCTCATATCGAAACCACGTTCACGCATCTCAGGTGTCATACCTTCAATCATATTTATTAATGCGGCCTTAGATGGTCCATAACCAATACCACCCGGAAGGCCGCGCCATCCACTTGGCGATGTTACGGTTGCTAATGTTATTGAGTTTGTGGGGTTGTCGCTTTTTATGATTGCATCAATGATATTCGCACTGCCAACATAATTGACATCTATCATATCAGCGATCTTTTGCGGATCAAATGTCTCAACATTCATTGGTGCATAGATAGCGGCATTAATAATGATTAGGTCTGGTAGGGAACCATTCTCTGCTATAACTTTTTTTGTTGCTTGATCACATTGATCGCGATTTGTGATATCGAGCTTAATAGGTGTTGAATTATCAAATTGATTGCTAAGTTCATCAAGAACATTAACTCGTCTCGCAGAGATATATGTTTTACAACCATGGGCCGCTAATTGCCGGCTAATCTCTTCGCCTAGCCCGCTGCTCGCGCCAATAATCCAAGCCGATTTCCATGGAGTGTCCATTATATACCACACACATTACATTCATAAGAAATGATAGAATCGTCCTTACTTTTAAATTGTAATCCAACCCAGCGACCTTTTTCATCATACCATGTTGTGACGTCTTTTAAGTCACCAGAATATTCATGACGTAGAGCGGGGCGCGTTTCATCTTGGATAGATATCTCTTCCCATCCCAATTCTGAAATAGTGACGTTATTCGTTTTTCCAGTGATCGAATTTAAAACCATATCCGCGCTTAACACATTAGGGTTCCAGTGGTTCGTGGAAAAAAGGGGCGTACTTTTATCTTCATAAGTATAATTGACCTCTGAAATTTCACCATTATCATTGGTAAAGGCATTGAGGGTTTTTAATTCATTAGCTTGCCAAATTTCTTCAGCTTTATAGTCAAAGCGATATGCTGTAATGAATAAAAATTTAACACGAATTTTAGTTTCGGCATTAACAATCAACTTGTCATTTTCTTGTTTGAATGTGACAAAATGCTCGCCGATCTTCTTGCCATTTCTTTTAACATCAAATTGCATTTCTTCGCCATAAAGCGGCAATACCCAACTTTCCATATCGGTAGAAATTTCTGGTAATGAAGTATTTGTTACACTCGCTAAGGCGAGGATCATTTTCATCATATTGACACCTTATAATCTATACTTACTTTTTACGTATTCATTGGTGAAATAGATCTATCTTACTCGTATAGACGTATAAAAACTGTACATTTAAAAGCAGGACAGAGTAATGAAATATATAAATTATGGGCTATTATCATTTCCTGCGGCGATTTCATTACTATTGATGCAGGTTTATATTCCTCCATTTATAGCAGAACAGGGCATTCTATCAATAACGATAATTGGTTTGGTGTTTTTTTCCGCCCGCCTTGTTGATACTGTGTCAGATCCATTAATTGGATATTTATCTGATAAAACACCATTGAAAACCGGCAAGAGACGCATTTGGATATTGGTGAGTGTACCTTTATTTCTAATCGTATTTTACTTGATCATTCTGCTGCCTAAATCAGAATATCATTTATTACTATTAGCGTCCCTTTGGTACATTTTGGGCACAGCAATCATTATTCCCTATTACACATGGGGAAGTGAATTAAGCTCAAACTATAATGATTATACGAAATGGACTTCGGTAAGAGTTGTCTTTGGCCTCGTTGGGTCGATAGCGGCGCTTATTCTTCCTGTGCTCGTTTTGGATAACCCATCGACAGTTGACATTCTTGAATTTACGCTCTGCTTTATCGCGTTTTCTTTCTTGGTAGCTATTTTATTGATTTTAAAAGTGCCCGATAACGCAGTCGTCAAACATGACGGATTTTCAATAATCACAGCGTTTTCCATTTTTAAAAAAGGATCCTTTTTTAACAAGCTAATTTTAAGCCATTTTTTTAATGGAATTGCTAATGCGCTTCCGGCAACTTTGTTTGTATTTTTTGTAACTTATGTTTTAAAGCGTTCTGAACTAGTTGGACCATTATTGGTTTTATACTTTTTATGTGCAGCACTTTCTGCGCCGTTATGGATAAAGTTAAGTCAAAAATGGTCAAAAGAAGCGGCATGGAAATTCGCGATGACGTTGGCGTCAATTGTGTTTCTTGGTGTGTTATTGGTTGATGAAAGCGCATTGGTGCTATTTATTTCAATAACCATATTCACTGGTTTTATGGCAGGTGCAGATTTATGCCTTCCTTCAGCGATGCTTGCTGATTTAATAGATGTTGATGAATATGAAACGGGAAATCGTCGTCCAGGTATTTATTTTGCGATTTGGGGGACAGTATCAAAATTGACTTTGGCTTTTGCAATAGGAATATCATTTTTAATATTGGGGTTACAAATGTTTGAACCCAATGGCCAATCAGAACTGGTTGATGTGACCGTCTTAACGCTTCTTTATGCGCTACTTCCTGCTGCCTTAAAGTTAGTCTCAATAGTAATAATGCGCGGCTACGAATTAAGTAGCGACGCGCATCAAAATATAATTTCTAATCTAGAAAAATAAAAAACTAGAATTACAGCCCTATGAAGGGTTGCAAGATTTTACCAACAATTCCATGAATCTTAATTGGTGCTTCAGTGACAACAAGACAAATACATTCTTCACCTTCATTGATGATTGGTTGATGGTTATGAGTATGCTCATCAGCCACTTCAATCATACCAGGTTTGTATTGCTCTCCATCCGCAGAGTAGCCACCTTGTAATACAAGTGTCATTTCTAAACTACGGTGATCGTGCATTGGAACTTTTGTGCCGCCTTTGGCACGTAATAACCAAAGTCTTTCATCATTTGGTCCTGTCCATAGACGAACTTGCGATAGGCCCGGACCCATTTTTTTCCATTTCAAATCATCTAAATCACCATCTAAACAATCTGATAATGATTTTGGTAAATGATTTTCAGACTTAGACTTCATTTGTGGAAAAGATGCAATCTCTTCATCTAGACGACCAAGAATATCATTAAACATGTCATCTGAAACGGATGATGTTTCCGTATTTTCAAGAAGCAGGCCACCAATGGCTTCTGCATCGGCTAACTTCTCTTGAAGTTCCGGGTGATAATCAATATGTGATGCCACAACAAGTGCATGAGCCTCACTTAGTGAGCCTGCAGCATAGGATACGACCCACTCTTCAGGTATCATTCCATTTTGCATCATTTGTACTCTCCTATTTCGCGGCGTAACGTCTGAAACGCTGTTCTTATGCGCGATTTTACTGTCCCAAGCGGAAGTTCTAATCTTTCCGCGATTTCAGAATGGGATAATTCTTCAAAAAATGATAATTTAATAACATCTTGCTGGTCGCTTTTTAATTTCGACATCGCACGTTGTATCAAATTAGCGGTTTGTGCACCTTCTAATGGTTGATCCGTTTTCTCAGGAGCAACCATATCTCCCATATGATCATCCGCATTTACCTCAGGGTATTTTTGCTTGCGGATAAGATCAATATGTCTATTACGAGCTATTCTAAAAATCCAAGTAGACACTTTTGCTTTTTCAGGATTAAATTGACTGGCTTTTTGCCACAAAGTAATCATTACATCCTGCGCAACGTCCTCAGCTTTTTCACCAGTAAGGCCCAAATTAATCAAATAAGATTTTAGTCGAGGGGCGAAGTGATCAAAAAGTGCTTTGAATGCATTTTTATCTTTTCGCTCTGCGATACGGACGACCAGTTCTTCGTGGCTCGCCGTTTCCAGGCTAAACTTCTTTTTCATTACCCCGCCTTTTGAACCTAAATCACAGGCAATATTGACTGCAGCATTAGGTGCTGTCAAGTGATAAGCAGCCTCCATCATTCTGAAAGAAGGATGGGGATTATCAGGACTGTTAATTTCAAAATTTTCTATTCTCATGGGTTTTTTACGTTAGTAGTTCCAAAACAGATGTAAAAAAGTGAAAAAAAATTCAACAAAATAAATTTTTACTGAAAGTAAATCTTATAAAAGGATTTTTTGTCATTATGCAGTAATAAATTCTGCTAAAAGGGAAGGTTTTTTCATGATTTATGAGCCAAAAGCACCAACAAAATTAAGTGAGGTCGGTTATGACCCAAATTTGGTTTTGCAATTAATATGTAAGGGAATGTATCTGGAAATTTAGAAACAGCCATTCAATTTTCTTATGAGATAAAACTTCCAACGAATATCATTGAGCAGGCATTACAAGAACTCGTTAGCAGAAAACAGGTTGAATCTGTTGGAATGATGAACAGTACCACAGGTGGGCTTGGTTCATTAAGGTATACCTTAACGGGGGCAGGGCGGAAATTTGTACAGGACGCAATGAACCAAAATCAATATTTTGGCCCCGCACCTGTGCCCTTGGAGGCCTTTTGTAACTAGGTGCGCGCACAGTCCATTGGCGACGAACGTGTTTTACCAGAAGATATAGAAGCATCGTTTTCAGACATTGTGGTTCCAGATGAATTTACGAGGCAATTGGGGCCAGCAGTGAACTCGGGAATGAGTATTTTGATTTATGGTCCCGCCGGTAATGGAAAGACCACAGTTGCAGAAAAAGTGGCACATATTTTTGATTCCGTTATTTATGTCCCTCATGCCATTGAAGTAAATGGCACAATAATCAAAGTATTTGATGGATCGGTACATGAAAGTGTTGAAGTTGAAAACCCACCAGTGGAGCGCTGAAAATTATTCCGAGAAATGGTGGATAAAAGATTTTTACCTTGTAAACGTCCCGTCATCATCACGGGCGGTGAATTAAATATGGAAATGCTGGATTTAAAATATAACGAAGTCAGCAAATATTATGAAGCCCCCCTACATATTAAAGCATTAAACGGTAAATTTATTATTGATGATTTTGGACGACAACAAGTTAGTCCCGAACAACTTTTAAACCGTTGGATTGTTCCCCTACAAAGCCGGATTGATTTTCTGAAACTGCATTCAGGAAAATCGTTTGAATTGCCGTTTGATGAATTGGTGATTTTTTCAACGAACCTAGCTCCGGATGATTTAATGGATCCCGCATTTTTAAGACGTATACCTTATAAATTGGAAACAAAAGACCCTTCAGTAGAAGCATTTAAGGCTATATACAGTGCCGTAGCCAAAAAAGAAGGTTTAGAGCTTACTGAAGATATTTTTGATTTTACTGTGAAGCAAATTACTGAGGTCTCTGGGAAAAGCTTAGCCGCATATCAACCAAAATTTATTATTGATCAAGTTAAGGCTGGGTGTAAATATCAAGGTGTAGAACTAAATTTCAATAAAGAGTTTGTCGCTGAAGGATTGGATAATCTGTATGTACAAAATAGTTCATTTAAAGGGCAAGTGGGTATGTCGCCTTCAAGTTGAGGTTTAATTTAATTAATAAATTGAAATAAACATTAGGTTCGTTGATAGTAATAATTCATTTTTTTAAAATTTGGGTTTAGTCGATGAGCAATATTACCAGAAGAAATTTCGTCAATGGAACTTTAATGTCTGCTGGAATGGCGACGGGTGCTTCGATGCTCCCTTTAAAAAGCTTTAGCCAAGATATAATGGCTGCTATTACACCTTCATATTATCCGCCTGCTGAAAAAGGCCTTCGTGGAAGCCAACCGGGCTCTAATGATGCTGCACATGCCCGTGCATGGGGAGGGCAAACCGATTGGGGGACAAACAAAAATTTAAACGAAGAATATGATCTTATTGTTGTAGGTGGTGGCATCAGCGGTCTCGCGGCCGCTTACTTTTATCAAAAAAAGCATGGACGTGATAAAAAAATACTAATCCTTGATAATCATGATGATTTTGGCGGACATGCGAGACGCAATGAACACATGATTGACGGTGACTTGCGTATTGGTCAAGGCGGATCTGAATCCCTAGAAGGTACGGGATCATATGAGGGTGTCCTTTTAGAAATGCTCAGTGATATTGGTATTGATTTAAAACAGTTTGATGAAAGGTATGATTTTGATTTTTTCAAAAGGCATGGGCTCGGCGCAGCCATGTTTTTTAATGAAAAAGTATTTGGAAAAAATAAAATCGTCAATCACCCGCTTTGTGACTATCCGGGGTTTATAGAAGGATTACTGAGGCCAACCATGTCCGTTGATGATGCTGTCGCGCAGTCCCCACTTAGTGAACGGGGAAAAGAACAGCTTCTTCGTGTTATTAAAGCGGATCAATCGGTTTTAAATATCCCAACGGAAAGCCTTCAAGAATATGCCAAAACGCACTCCTATTTTGATTTTTTGCAAAATACTTTAAATGTTGATGATCCGCATGTACTTCATATCGCGAGACATACTTCCGTAGATTACACAGAAGGTGGAACAGATGCACTAAGTCTTTATGATGTATTGGCAAGTGGCCCACTAGGTTGTGATCCTATGGTGGCATGGAAAGACACGCTCGGGGAAGGGGCGTATCAAAACTATATCAATAAAGATAAGGGTACTTATGGCACGGATGACCCATTTATCCAGCACTTTCCAGATGGAAACGCGACAATAGCAAGGTTGCTGGTTAAGAAGATGATCCCGAATGTCGGGCCTGGTCAAAATGTTGAAGATGTTATTTTATCAAGGTTTGATTATGACCAATTGGATAAACCAGGCAATGCGACCCGACTAAGGTTAAATAGCACTGTGGTGAACGTTAAACACATAGGTAGTACGAATAATACTCGTGAAGTGACTGTGAATTATATAAAGGATAATCAATCTTATACTGTTAAAGCAAAAGGCGTCGTATTGGCCTGCTATAACATGATCATACCTTATATTGTTCCGAATCTTCCTGAAGATCAGTTTGCTGCCTTAAAAAAGCTTACTAAAGTGCCTCTACAATATTCAACTATTGGACTGCGCCATTGGCGACCCATGAAAGAATTGGGTCTTGGTATGGTGATGAGCCCGGGCAATTTGCACACGGCAGTAAACATGGATTTTCCGGTCAGTGTTGGTGATTATCAATATACAAAATCACCGGATCACCCATGCGTTCTTCATATGCGAAGCGCACCACGCGGCGATACAGTTGGCGCTCCGTTACGTCAACAATTTGCTGAGGCACGATATAATATGCTTGCGATGTCTTTTGAAGATTATGAGCAGGAAATTCGCGAGCATTTAACAGGCATGTTTCCAAGTGAATTATTCGATTTTGACCGTGATGTGGAAAGTATCATCGTTAATCGTTGGGCGCATGGTTATTCGCATGGTGATCCCGGTGATGTTGGCAGGGCTCCATTCGGTCGCATTACTATTGCCAATAGTGATGCAAATGATACATCATTAGCCAATAATGCAATCATGCAGGCATATAGAGCCGTTCAGGAACTTTCATAAAATGAAAACATTTATGAAAGCGTTTCATTACTCTTTTTTATTTATTTTTTCTTTTACTTTTCAGGCATCGAGCCAGCAAGAGTATGAAAATGCGATTGAACTTTTGAAGGCTTTTAAGAGTGAAGTGGCGAATTATAATCAGTCACTTTTTCAATATTCAGAAGACGTTAAAATAATTGATATTGAAATTCATACAGCTGGAAATGAAAGCGCTACAGCTAAGTATACCGATGAAGAAATTCCATGGAAGCAAGTCAATAATATTCTTCGGTTAAAAACGGCAGATGGATATGAAGGAATATCTGGGGTTGACACTTATTTAACAGGTGAGTTTGATCAGAAAACTTTTAAAGAATTAAAAAGTATATCATCGACACTCCTTTCTTTAACGTCGCTTGATCCGGTTGTTGTAGGCAAAAAACTAAGACAAAAATATCCAGAACTTAGTAATGAGACGCTTGCTAATGTTGATATTGCATTATGGGACTTAGCATCGCGAAAGGCCAAAATGCCACTTCATGAGTTATTAGGATCTAATCGTAATTCGATAGAGGGATATGCGAGCCTCCCTTTTTATGAAACATTGCCTGAATATATTAATGCTGTAGAGAAATATTCAAAATTGGGGTTTAAAACGTTTAAATTTCATGTGTGGGGTAACTTTGATCAAGACAAGAAATTAATCCAAAAAATCAATAAAGAATATACAAATACAGATTTTCGCTTCATGATTGATTTCGAATATGCCCATAACTTGCAAGATACGATAAAGCTTGCAGAGAGTGCAGATGAGACACTCTTTATTTTATTTGAAGGGCCAATCGACGATAAACTTCTTGATCAATATGCTGATCTGAATAAAGCAATTCCAATGATGCTGATCCCTGCAGGTTATGATAATTATAGTAAAGAATTCATTCTTGAAGCGATCCGAAAAAAGTCATGGGACGCTGCGCGGTTTGATGTCACTGTGGTTGGTGGTTTGACCGCTGCGATTGAGCGTATGATTATTACGGAAGCGGCTGAAATTCCTGTTGAAGTTCAAAGCTGGGCCCATTCATTAGGGCAAGCAGTGAACCTTCATTTAATGCTGGCTAATGATCGCACATCTTTTTTTGAAGCACCGATGCCAAAGGACGTTTTTGAATTTGCTACTAAAAACGGGAACCTCTTTAAAAATGGAAAAATAGAGGCACCAAAAAAAGTGGGGCTAGGTATAGAAGTTGACTGGGATAAACTTAAAACGGCGGATTATTATTGCTCATTTAAATCACCAGAATAAAAATTTTAAAATGATATTCCAATATTAATTGGTCTTTAAATCGTTTTTGTTACCTTTTTTAGGCCGGGTGGCGTATCCGGATTAACGCCACGGCTTATGGCAATTTTCTCAACATCTAAATAAAACCTTTGTAAGAATGTTAATGCGGCAATGCGGGGGTGAATTTTTTCATTAATTTGCTGCATGCTTATTAGCTCAGCTCCTCTTGCTGCAATATTATCAATTAATTCCTTATGTGATGAATATGATTCATCTTTGATCGGAATATTGATGATCGATAGTTTTTGTTCTGCCAGTGTAACGGGACCATGTAAAAATTCAGCACTGCTAAATGCTTCTGCATGAATGCCGCAAACTTCTTTTAATTTGAGCGCGATTTCTAAGGCGGTAGCATAACCGAACCCTCGCCCGAGTACGACGCAATGTTTCATTGATAAAAAATCTTTTTCTTTTAATTGCTGCGGTGAATTTACCACCATATTCATCAAAGAGGGTAGGGTATTTAAGGCACTTTCAAGTTTAATATTTCCTCCCCAATATGAGACGAGCTGTAATAATGCGCTTAATGTGAGCAAATAACTTTTTGTGGCGGCAACGGCTTTTTCTTCGCCTGCCTTTAACGGAATGACGGTATCAACCAAATCAACAATTGGTGACGTTTCATCATTGATAAGTGCTATGCAATAAGCACCTGATGATTTGGCCATTTTTACTTGATCTAAAATATCAGGACTTCTTCCTGATTGTGATATGAAGATCACTACGGCATTCTCAAGGTTAATTTTTTTATGATAAATACTTGAAACGGAAGGTGCCGAAGAAGAAACTTGTATCCCAAGTTCAATTTCAATTAAATATTTGGCAAATACACCTGCGTGATCAGATGTACCCCTTCCGACTGTAACAATAAATGACGGGTTTAAGCTTCTTAATGTCTTTGCAAGAGTTTGGCATAAGGCTTTATTTTCATTTAGTTGTCTAGAGATAAGATCTGGAACTTCTAAAGCTTCTTGCCTCATTATCGTTGATGTCATAATCACTAAATTTCCATTTAAATATTCATGAAAATAACATAGCAAAACAAATATATTTCACAACCTATCAATATGATTTTAGACATTATTTTGGGTGCTCAACAATTAATTCCGGATGTTCTTTTAATAATGTGTAGTAATCTGCCTGACGGTTTGTGTTGCCCTGCCATTTCTCACCTGATCGAGGCATTTTTCCATCATTCTCAATCACAAAACTGGCGACGGTCGCGAATAATTCTACGGCCGCATTATAAGCCAATGAGGCTAGTGCTAATCGATCGGTATTTTTGGGCACACTGAAACTGTTTGTGGCGACAATTTCGCCTTCATCGATTTTTTCTGTTATGACGTGTGCCGTTGCACCAAATTTCTTTGCGCCATTAGCCACTGCAAAAGCTTCCGGACAAATGCCGGGATAATTTGGCGAGCCAGGATGGATATTATATGGCTCAAGATTAAGCCGATTTAGTACTGCTTTAGGCACCAACACACCGCTGCAAAAACACAGCAATCTTGTATCATTTAAATCATTTAATATGATGCTTTGAAATTCATTCCTATTGGTTGCAGAAATAACCTCAATAGCGGGTTGGCGTGCCAAAATGAATTGCTCTAAAAATGGAACTTCGCGCTTACCGGTAAGTAAAAATATTTTTCGAGGCATAAAATCTATGACTTTCTAACAATTTAAATCATAGTAAAGCGTATTTTTTTTCTAATCAATAGTTCCTTGGCTTTAATAAATCTATTGTTATTTAGTTGATTGATTAACCAAGCCAAGTATTATGGATTTGGGTTGGTATGTTTATACTCGTATTATTGGTGCATCCAATTGCCCGAAAATTTGCGGCCTATAAGCACCGCGAGAAGCATAATAAAAAATGGCTAAGCTATTTTTAATTATCTATCAGTCTTTTGAATGGCTTTCTAGGATTGTTAGTTTTTTAAGCGAAATCGCTTGAAAATTTCACCATCAATTTTGACGTTATTCTCTTCAATAAAACCTAATCGGGTTATGGCTTTTGCGTTCTTTCGGCTTGGGGGGAATAAGATGGTGATCGATTTTAATTTCATTCGATTAAAGGCAATATCTTTGGTTTTATTATAAATCCTTTTTCCCATCCCCAAAAATCAGGATGAAGCACAAGCGCGAAATCAGCTTCGCCTTGTTCAGGTTGAAGTCCGCCCCAACCGGCGAATTCGCCATTTATGATAAAAGCCCACGGCCCATACCCATGCTCATCCCACATTTTCTTTTTTGCGGTTAAAAATTCAAGGCATTGATCCATAGAAAAACCATCCACCACTAATGGCAATTGCTTTCCTACAATTTCATTATTCATTAATTTAATTATGTCTTTTTCATTTATTTCAGAAAGATGTACAAATTCAATTTTAGCCATAAAATTAAGCCTTTTGTTTAAATTATGCTTCTAACAAATTTCAAAATTTTTAGCTATATTAATTAATGCTTAGGAGCTGGTGAGTATATGCCCTTTTGTTTGATAATTGATTATGTAGCATGATAAAGATTTAGTAAAATTGATTTAGTTTTGAGGCAATTCTAAAGCTTTACGTAATCGTTATATCATCTAATTTTTAAGTGAAATTAGATTGTCAGCCTTGTTTTGAACTATAAGCAATTCAGGTGCAGGTAATGGTATCAAACCCTTTTCAGCAAGATATCCAAAATCACCCATTGCTTTTTCACTTAGAAATTCGTTCAAAAACTCTTCTATGCCAGGAACGGAATCTATATGGGCTTTTTTGACATATGCGAACAGTGAGCGCGATATTTGATATATTTTATCTGAAATATTATCAAATGAAGGTTCATGTCCTTCGACGAAGCTTCCTTGAATAACATCACTATTTTCTTCTAAAAAACTATATCCAAAAACACCTATTGCACCTGGGTTCGCGAGTAATTTACCAACGATCAAATTATCATTTTCACCCGCTTCAATATAAGCACCATCTTCGCGAATTGTATGACAGAGAGCTTTAAATCGATTGTTATCTTTTGCTCTTAAGGCTTCGACTTCTGGATATGCAGTACATCCTCCTTCTAAGGCAATTTCTGCGAATGCGTCGCGTGTACCTGAAGTGGGTGGTGGACCTAATACTTCAATTTTTGAATTTGGTAATGACGGGTTAACTTCGTTCCAATATTGGTAGGGGTTTGGAATTATTTCACCATTTACAACAACGTCTTTTGCAAGGCCTAGCCAAATATCTTGTAGACTAAAACTTAATTGTGATGCTTCTTTTGAATTTGCAAGCACAATTCCATCATAACCTACCTTAACCTCAATAACGTTTTTAACGCCATTAGATGCACAAAGTTCTATTTCAGAGCTTTTTATGGCGCGGGAAGAATTTGTAATATCAGGATAATTGTCACCAACACCAGCACAAAAAAGCTTGAGCCCGCCACCAGACCCTGTGCTTTCCACAACGGGCGTTTTAAATCCAGTTGATCTACCAAACTCTTCTGCAACAGCCGTTGAAAAAGGAAATACAGTTGATGAGCCGACGATACGAATTTGATCACGAGCCTCGGCTATAGTAATCATAGAAAGACCTACAAGACCGATGCCGATCTTTTTAAGTGTAGGTTTCTTGAACATCTTATTTCTCCATGAAATAATTTTAGTATTTTAAAAAATAGTAGCCTGTTATCATCTATTAATAATAAACTTACGTTACATATTTGTGACGTTTCTATTACCAATGAGTTTGGAAACGAACACCATAAGTATTAATTCTTTGCCCATCATTTAGACCACCATCAATGTCAGATATTGAATAATTGGCTTGTATACGCACAAAGTTATTTAAGTGCCAATTCACGCCTGACTGGTAAGTGGTTTGTTTACCGCCATTAATACCTGCTTCAAGATCATTTAGGTCAGTGACGTCATAACGTGCAGCAATTTGCCACGCTCCAGATCCGCCAGAAAATACAGGGTTTTTAACTTGTGCTTGGTCAATCATTCCTTTTTTATAACCACGTGTCTCACCTGTTAGAAAATAGGAAACACTGGCATATCCGCCGTTAAAGGTTGCGTCTTGACCACCACCATCGGGCGCATTTGTAGTCATCCAACCCCATTCAGCTTGTGCATTAAACGATCCTAAAATACCAACGAGCTCTAACCCCATAAAAGTATCAGATTCCGCATTAATTATTCCAGTATCAATATAACGGTTCGGTGACAAATGAAGGGGAGGGCGTTGACGATAACGTTTCTCAAGATCACCTTCATCATTTTCACGTTTGAATGCGGAACCACCCACATGGATTAAACCACCATCAAATCTCTTGGCATAAGTACCGCGTGCTGCGTATACACGACCTTGGTTCGCGTTACCATTATCAAAATCACCTTGGAAAACACCGCCTATAAACGTAATATCATTCTTATCCACGTTTGCTGTTAATCCTATTTGACGACCAAATTCAAAAGCATCCGTAAAAGTTGAACGTTCAATGAAAAGTGTGTGTCTTGTTGAATTCATTTCTTCGAATGAGACGGGAACTTTAAACTGTCCTGCCATTACAGAGACGGGATCTAAAGCCCATTCTATGAAAGCGTCTTTGGTTTCAACGCCGCCTAAAGCAAAATCAACTTCAAATTTATAATTGATGTCTTTGGCCATCACACCTTCGACACCGATACGCGCTTGACGCAATTCAGTACGATCCGCAAATTTTCCATTATTATCTGAAAGTGTTCCCCAGTCTGTAAATATACGACCCCGAATTTTCATTTTAAAGTTACCGTCTGCGCTCGAAATTTCAGGCGCACCTTTCCAATTTATATTGAAATCTTGTGCATTGGTTGAGGTGTTAATTGAAAAGAAAGAAGTCGTTAATGCTGCTGAAGCTAAAACGAAAGATTTGATCTTAGGTTGATGCATAAATCTATCCTAAATAAATATTAATGTTGAATATAAAATAATTAAATTTTAAGTAAGTTCACTGTTACAATTTGGGGGTATTTTTATTTAAGTTATGTTTCAAAGTTATTTCATTAATGTTACTTTTTTATGACATTATAATATTTCGGTAATTTATTTTTTTTAATGAATTTCAACTTTTAAAAATTTATCTTAAAAGAAAAACATTTATCTATTTGATTAGAATGTAATATTTGTATTTCACATAAATAATCGAGTAAAATCATGAGCACTACACGGATTGTCATAAAAGTTTAATATTTCTTCTGTTACAAAAATGTTTCACATTTGTTACACAGACTCAAATTTGCTATAAAACATAATCAAATCTTGGACTAAAAAATGATAGATGCACCCGAAAACGTGTCGGATTCTAATAATACTTTCAAAACGGTTATTCAATGGCTAACTATTGCCGTTTTGGTTTATTTATTAATCAGTTCTGTTGGCATGATTGGGGCCGGTTTTAAAGGGGCCACCAAAGGTCAAGCGAGCGATTTATTCCAGTTTGCAACCAATCCTTTCACGGGTCTTATTATCGGTATTCTGGCGACGGCGATGATACAGTCATCTTCAACGGTTACGTCGATTATTGTTGGACTTGTAGCAGGCGGGCTTCCCGTTGAGATGGCGGTTCCTATGATTATGGGGGCTAATATCGGAACGACAATAACCAACACGATTGTAAGCTTGGGTCACGTCAGAAAGAAAAAAGAATTCAGACGTGCTTTTGCCTCTGCAACCGTTCATGATTTTTTCAACGTGATGGCTGTGGCTATATTTTTGCCGATAGAAATATTTTTCCATCCACTTTCTAAAGTCGGTGGTTATTTTGCTGAAATGTTCGTCGGTGGCGAAAATATGAGTGTTAAAGGACTTAACTTTATTAAGCCCGCAACCAAACCGGTCATTGATTTATTTACCAACATTTCAAACGCTATCTCTGAAAATATAGCCTATTACCTGCTGATTGTATTTGGCATTGGGATTATATTTCTCGCGATTACGGTCATTGGAAAGCTATTAAAGAAGTTAATGGTAGGCCGTGCGAAAGTCATCATGCACAACGCAATTGGTAAGGGGCCTGTTACCGGAATTTTTTCAGGTGCGGTTATAACCGTTCTTGTTCAATCCTCTTCTACAACCACGAGCTTAATGGTTCCATTGGCGGGAACGGGTGTGTTTCGATTGAAGCAGATATATCCATTTACACTAGGGGCCAACATTGGCACGACGATCACAGCACTTCTTGCCGCGACGGCGATCTCCGGTGAGACAGCCGTTTTTGCCTTGCAAATTGCACTGGTTCATTTGATCTATAACACGAGTGCCGTATTGCTGATTTATGGAGTAAAAAACCTAAGAATAATACCTATTCGCGGAGCAGTATGGTTGGCGCGCACCGCTAGTGAAAATAAAATGATAGCTCTGCTTTATATTGTGGGAGTGTTTTTCATTTTACCCGGGCTACTTATATTCATAACTAATCAACTTTAATCGGTGAATAAAATGTCAAATGATAATTTCGAATCTATATCTAATAAAAAATTAAAAAAGCTTATCAAGCAAACCAAAACAACACTTTCAGAACTTCAAGAAGAGTTGGATAAACGTAAGCTTGAAAAACGCCATGAAGAAATTGATCACCTAGAAGAGCACATGGAAGAAGTTGAGCATAATTTCTCCACTTTTATGACCTTCTTAAAAACAGTTTTAAAAGAAAAAAAATAAGCTATTCACTTAAAATGTTATTTTTCTCAGGCATCGATACAATGTGAATATCACGTTGAGGGTACGGAAACTCTATCCCTTCCTCGTTAAATTTATTCCAAATCAAAAGATATACATCACTAGCAATATTAGAAACGCCATTTTCACTATCCATTATCCACATACGCAATTCTAAATCAACGCCATTATCACCGAAACTTTTAATTAAAACCCTTGGTTCAGGATTTTTAATAACACGCGATGTTTCATTCGCTGCCCGCAGCATCAAATCCATCGCTTTTTCCAAATCCGAGTTATAAGACACATTAACAGGTAAATGTCGCCTTACACTATTATTTGAAAAAGTCCAGTTTATCACGGGTTGCGTGATAATATCTTCGTTAGGAACTAAATGTTCCCGACCATCGCGTGAGATAACCGAGGTATAACGTGCCGCAAGCTTATTAATTTTTCCATATGTGTCGGATATTTCAATCACATCACCAGGTTTTATCGATTTGTCTAACAGCAGGATGACACCACTGATAAAGTTGGAGACTACCTTTTGAAGACCGAAACCAAGTCCAACACCGATCGCGCCACCAAAGACCGCTAAGGCCGTTAAGTCAATGCCCATACTAGAAATGGCGAAAAGAAAAGCCATAACAACAAGCAAGATACGTGATATTTTACTGAGTAAAACCCTTGCCGAAGGCGTTACATTTGGTGCGTCTCTTAACTTATTTTCTATAAATGTTGAAAAGAAAAGGGCGGCCCAAATTAAGACAATTGAACTAATGATACCCGTAATAGTGCCAAGAAGTGTTAGGGTGTTACCGCCAATAGTAAAACTTGTTTCGTCTAAAAAAGCGATAAAAGGAGTCAGAAGGCCAAAAATATTTAATATAGCAAGAAACCACACCGTAGTGCGCATAATTTTAGATATAAATTCACTCTCGATCATCAAACTGACGACTCTGATCACAAGCCATACTGCAATTAAACTGCTGGCCATCCTTAGCAATATTATAGGGTACCCTAAGCTTTCTGTTATTTGCCAAGCAGCAAAAGTTGAAAGCCACCACAGAACTGGTAAATATAATGCCATCCAGAAATGCTCTGTTTTCTGGTAAAAAGTTCTTTTTTCCAGTACCTTATGCATGAATGGTTTCAAGCGGCTGCATATAAAAGAGCAAATCAAATAGAGCGAAATTATAACGCCTAATTGCATTACGCTCTCATAAGTGAATAAGTTCACTTCTGCCCATCCCTTGACGGAAACATATATTTCATTGAAGCGCGCCAGAATTTCATCCATGGTCAAAGCTGGATTTACTTCCACATCCAAAATCGGATTTTCTTCCATCTATCTTCGTTCCTTAAAAAAGTCTTTTAATATTTTTACTGCGGGTGCAGCCATGATATCACCATATATTTCTGGCTTATGATGACAGCTTTTTGCATTAAATACAATCGCACCATGATCGACACCGCCGCCTTTTTCATCAGGGGCAGCATAATAAAGACGCCTTATCCGTGCAAATGATATCGCTTGTGCACACATTGGACAAGGTTCTAACGTGACGTAAAGATCACAATCAACAAGCCGTTCACTTTTAATTTTCTTGCACGCCTCTCTAATGGCTAATAGTTCTGCATGCGCAGTGGGATCTTTAAATTCCAATACACGGTTTGATGCTACTGATAATACCTCATCGGTTGGTCCATGTACGATTACCGCACCAACAGGCACCTCTCCTCTTGCTGCAGCTTCCTTTGCGGCTTCAAGAGCGCGGCTCATATGCATATTATCAAATAAAGACATATTATTAACTTGAGATAGCATTGGAAAAAGGTCAAGCAAAGATTGCTTTTTTCTAGAGTTCCCCTATGGTGTCAGAATTATGGAAGATGATGAAAATGATAACCGCCCGCAAGGTGAGCGAATTGCTAAAGTTCTAGCCCGAGCAGGTGTTGGCTCAAGGCGTGCAGTCGAACGCATGATCGAAGCACGCATGATCAAAATTGGTGATCAAGTTATTGAAAGTCCCGCAACACTTATTACATCGGTTGAAGGAATAACCGTCGATGGTCAAAAGGTCGATGAGCCGGAACCAGCAAAATTATGGATTTATCATAAACCCACTGGACGCTTAACCACTTATTTTGATCCGGAAGGGCGACCAACAATATTCGAAGCTTTACCAGCCAATATGCCTAGGGTAATATCAGTCGGGAGGCTGGATCTCAACACGGAAGGGCTTCTGCTTCTTACTAATGATGGCGGTCTCGCAAGATGGCTAGAACTGCCATCAACAGGCTGGGTACGCACTTACCGAGTTAGGGTAAACGGACGTTTTCACCATAAGCGCTTGGAAGAAATTAGCAAGGGCGTGACGATTGAAGGCGTTAATTACCGCAAAGTCGAAATTGAACTTGATGAACGTAAAGAAGGCGTCAATCAATGGCTAACCATTAAGATACGTGAAGGTAAAAACCGAGAAGTTAGAAAACTGCTTGAATATGTCGGTATGACGGTCACACGATTACTAAGAACATCATATGGTCCATTTGAGCTAAAAAATTTGCAGCGCGGCAGCATCGAAGAAGTTGCGAAAAGCGAACTTCTTATTAATTGCAAAGAATTTTTTAAAGATCAAAATGTAAAAATTCCCGAAATACAAGTGCAAGAAAAACCAAAAACAAAAGGTAAGGGTTGGGCAAAAAGCAAACCAAAGAAAAATGCCAAGCCAAAGCGTAAAAAACAACAGCGTAAAAAAATTGAGAAATGAGAATTATTGGCGGTAAATACAGGGGCAAAAAATTAATCCCCCCAGTTGATAATAACATAAGACCAACAACAGACCGAATGCGGGAAACACTTTTTAATATGTTAGAGCACGGGTCTGGGCGCGGCGTTCACGGAACAAAAATTCTTGATTTATATGCAGGAAGTGGCGCTCTAGGGATTGAAGCGCTCTCTCGCCACGCCAAACATGTTACATTTGTCGATAACAACTTTAAATCAATGAAATTGATTAAAGATAATTGTGCTTTGATAGGTAAGCCTGATAATGTCACCTTTATTTCTAGTGACGGAACAAAAATTCAAAAACGTGATCACGAATATGGTATAATTTTTATTGACCCTCCTTACCGAAAAAATCTTATCTTACCGACTTTGGAAAACATTATTTATCAAAATTTAATTAGTACTGATGGATTAGCCGTTATTGAATATGCATCTGATGAAGACATAAAAATTCCCGATCAATTCAGAGAAATAAAAATGAGAAAGATGGGTGAGGCTACTTTCTCTATATTAGAATTCTCAATCTAACGCCTACCAAATAATCGCTCAACATCACCCAGTTTTAGTTCTACATACGTCGGGCGACCATGATTGCATTGCCCGGAATGGGGCGTTGCTTCCATTTCACGTAAAAGTGCGTTCATTTCCGCAGTTGCTAAGCGCCTTCCCGCACGAACACTACCGTGACAAGCCATTGTACTACACACTTCTTCTAATTTTTCTTTTAAAGCAAGTGCCTGATTTAATTCCGCTAATTCATCAGCCAGATCTCGAATTAAGCCATGAATATCCGTATCCCCTAAAAGCGCAGGTACTTCTCTTACAACTATTGCACCGTCACCAAACGCGTCAAAGATTAAGCCGAGCTTTGATAATTCTTCTTGTCTCGTCATCAATCGTGCGACAGCATATTCTTCTATTTCTACGACTTCAGGCAATAATAATGCCTGCCTAGGTACCTGACCTTCTGTCATATGTTTTTTCATACGTTCATAAACAAGTCGTTCATGTGCGGCGTGTTGATCAACTATAATAATACCATTCTCCGTTTGCGAAACGATATATGTTTCATGGAGCTGACCTCGAGCGGCCCCTAAAGGAAACTGAGTTAGATCCTGTTGTGTTTCAAATGAAGTAGAAGTTTCACGCTCTAGCTCTTCATTGCGACCCATTGGCGGCGTAAATGAAGAATGGTTATCACTTAACGGGGCATAATATGATTTACTCGTTTCTGATAATTCACCCGACAGCCTTGGTGGCATTTGAAAGTTTTGCTGTCCACTTCCGCTATGAAAGGGCATGGTAGAACGTCCTGCCTCAGGCGTAAAATAACCAAGTGCTGCATTTGATACGCTGGTCGACGCTCGGTGGCCTGCTTCTGATAATGCATGACGAAGCGCACCTACAATTAAACCACGTACAACGCCACTTTCACGAAAGCGAACTTCTGCTTTGGCCGGATGTACATTCACATCCACCATATGGGTTGGCACCTCTAGGAAAAGGGCCAAAACGGGATGCCGATTACGAGCAAGAAAATCCATATAGGCACCTCGGACAGCACCATTTAAAAGTTTATCTTTAACGGGACGACCATTGACAAATAAATACTGATGCTGCGCATTGCCACGGTTATAAGTAGGCAGCCCGGCATAACCTGTTAACTTCATTAATTCACGTTCTGCATTAATCGGTAAAGCATTTTCAGTAAATTCTGCGCCTAAGATCGCACCAAGACGGCGTATACGACTGTCAAGTAACTCTCCTTGTGCTGCAGATACCTGAAATGCTCTTCTTTCATTATCATATAAAGAAAAGGCAATATCAGGATTTGCCATACTTAAGCGTTTGATAACATCAAGTGTTTGTGAAAATTCTGTTCGGTCTGTTTTTAGAAATTTTAATCGAGCCGGCGTTGAATAAAATAAATCACGCACTTCGACTTGAGAGCCGCAATCAAGTGCTGTTGGCTCAACATCACCTTTTTTACCCCCTTCTATTTCTATTTTCCAAGCCTGATCACTTCCAGCAGCACGACTTTTAAACGTAAAACGACTGACTGATGCAATAGAAGGCAAGGCTTCACCACGAAACCCCATAGTTTTAATATCTGAAAGATCATCTTCTTTTAACTTAGAAGTCGCATGCCTCTCAACAGCGAGAGCAAGTTCATCGGGCGACATTCCATGGCCATCATCAGTTATACGAATAAGCTTACGCCCCCCTTCAACCATGACCACATCTATATTCTTAGCACCGGCGTCAATTGAATTTTCCACCAACTCTTTTACCGCACTTGCAGGACGCTCGATGACCTCGCCAGCAGCAATTTGGTTAATGGTATTTTCTAAAAGCAGACGAATGGTCAACGTGGTAAGCTCCAATTCAACTTTTTTAAAAAGTACACCCACCTTGTAACTTTAGATGAGTGTCACTGTTCTACACCAAAAAGTGCTCTTTGCGCGATTATCTTTGGATCGACAACTTCATCAATATCTGAAGTCGGACCACCTGGCGTTAGATGGTAATCTGGTGGCATTGAAAGAGGGGCGTTTTTAAGAATTAGAAATTCATCCGGTGAGCTTTTGCCACTACAACCAGATAAAAGTCCAAGTGTCATAACTGTTATTGCAAAAATCAGTATATTATTTCTCATTAATAGCGACCTCACTCTTTTTCTTTATCATCATCAGCATCATTGCCAAATGTAGAATTAAATATTAATAGCATAGCCCCAATAAAGATGAAACTGTCTGCTACATTAAAAACAGCAAAATACCACTCTTGCCAATGAAATTGGAAAAAATCAGCAACAGCACCAAACTTTATCCGGTCATAGATGTTACCAAAAGCGCCACCAATAACAAGTCCTATTGCGCTCGAAAGCATTATATTTTTTGCCGACTTTAACCAATATAAAAGAACCGCAACGATCACCAAGTTCATGGCTACTAAAGTCCAACGACCTAAGTCATCATTTGCTGATAGGAAACCGAAACTAACACCGCGATTCCAAACCATTACAACATCAAAAATAGGCAAAATTTCGACGGTACCTTTTAAAGGTAATTCATAAACATCTATGAACCACCATTTACTTACGCGATCGAGTAAGAATGCGATAAGCGCTGATATGGCACCAATACGGATCATAAATTATAAGGCCTTAACAGCGTCTGCGCAGCGATTACAGATATCTTCATGACCTTCAATAGTGCCAACTTCTGGCAATACTTGCCAACATCTTTCACATTTACCGCCTTCTGCTAATGTACTGATTACGGCAATACCGTCCGTATCATCCATCGTAAAGGCACCATCTGGTGCCTCACCATGCAACAATTTAGCTGATGAAGTAATGCTTATTTCTGCCAGGTCAATACCATCCATTACAGCAATATAATCAGCATCTTTTACGTAGACATCAACGGCACCCTGCAGACTAGAACCAATTCTTTTTTCACGACGTTCAACCTCAAGAGCACCTGTGACCACTTTACGTAGTGTTCTTATTTTTTCCCATTTCACGCCTAAGATTTCATCACGCCAATTTGATGCTATGTCATGAAAAGTTTGTAAATGCACACTGTCCTTTTCACTTGGAAATCTTGATTGCCAAATTTCCTCAGCAGTAAACGCTAAAATTGGTGCAAACCATTTTGTCACGGCTTTAAACACTTCATCCAGAACGGTTCTTGCTGCACGACGACGGTTTGTCATTTTTGCATCGCAATAGAGCGCATCTTTACGAATATCAAAATAAAAAGCTGAAAGATCAATCGCGCAGAAATTATAAAGCGCGTTATAAACGCGATGATAATTATAATCATCAAATCCGCTACGCACTTTTTCTTCAACTTCAGTCAGGCGATGAAGCACCCATCTTTCTAATTCAGGCAACTCATCAAAGGGAAGAATTTCTGCTTCGTCAAAGTCTGCAAGATTACCAATCATGAAACGCATTGTATTTCGCAATTTGCGATATGCTTCAGCCTGGTTTTTAATGATTTCATCACCAATACGATGTTCGCTAAAATAATCTGTCGATGTAACCCAAAGGCGCAAGATATCAGCACCATATTGTTTTATGATTTTAAGAGGGTCAACACCATTTCCAAGTGATTTAGACATTTTTTTACCGTTTTTATCTACGGTAAATCCATGCGTTAATACCTGATCATAAGGTGCGTCACCACGTGTACCACAAGATTCGAGTAGCGAAGATTGGAACCAACCGCGATGTTGATCCGTTCCCTCTAAATACAGATCGGCACTGCGCTTTCCTTCTCCACGATCAAGGTCTTCACGTTTTTCAATAACAAAGGCATGCGTTGAACCACTATCAAACCATACATCAAGAATGTCTGTTACTTGCTCATAATCGTTAGCGTTATATTTATCACCTAAAATTGCTTGAACATCTTCTGTATACCAAGCGTCCGCTCCAGATTTTTCTATCGCTGCAGCGATACGTTCATTAACGTCTTGATCTTTAAGAAGCTCATTTGTTCCTTTATGAACGAAAACAGTTATGGGCACACCCCAAGCACGTTGACGAGAAATAAGCCAATCAGGACGATCTTCAACCATCGCACTTATGCGATTTTTACTATTACCCGGAACCCAGCGCACACTATCAACTGCCTTCATAGCATTCTTACGAAGGTCATTGTTTTCCATAGAAATAAACCATTGTGGTGTATTACGGAAAATGAGTGGTGCTTTTGAACGCCAACTATGCGGATAGCTATGCACGAGTTTTGATCGTGCTAACAATGCGCCCACATTCATTAGTTCTTCACATACATGATCATGAACCTTATAAACATGTTCGCCGGCAAACATCGGAATATTTTCATAATAAAGGCCACCTTCATCCACAGTGAAAGGCGTTTCTAGACCAAACTGCTGTCCAACTTCATAGTCTTCTTGGCCATGACTAGGCGCGATGTGAACGAAGCCAGTACCAGAATCGGTAGTTACATGAAAACCTTCGACAACAAGTACATCATAATCATAACCTTTTCCATTCCAGGGATGGTGGCAGATTGTGCCTTCAAGTTCATTTCCTTTAAATTCGGCGAATTCCTTAAATCCAATAATACCTGTTCTTTTAAAGAATTCTTCAAATAATGCTCTGGCGATAACGAGTTTTTCACCAATTTTCACACGCGATTCTTCAGCCACTTCTGTGACTTCAGTTGCTACATAATCAAAATCATTCCCATAAGCGATGCCGCGGTTTCCAGGCATAGTCCACGGAGTAGTGGTCCAAATGACAATTTTCGAACCTATAATCGCTTCAACAGGTGACTTAACAACATTAAAACCGACATCAATCATATGTGATGTATGATCCATATATTCGATTTCAGCCTCTGCGAGAGCCGTTTTCTCAACAACTGACCACATAATCGACTTTGAACCGCGATATAAACCACCGTTCATCAAAAATTTTAAAAGTTCGCGAACAATTTGTGCTTCACTTTCATATTTCATGGTTAAGTATGGATTATCCCAATCACCAAATATCCCAAGCCTTTGGAATTGTTCCTTTTGAACTCCTACCCATTTTGAAGCAAAATCACGACATTCCTTTCGAAATTCTACAGGATCAACTTCATCTTTATTTTTGCCCGCGTTTTTGTATTTCTTTTCGATCATCCATTCGATCGGCAATCCATGACAATCCCAACCCGGGACGTAAGGCGCATCTTTACCGGACATCTGTTGCGTACGTACGATGATATCCTTTAGAATTTTATTCATCGCATGACCCATATGAATATTACCGTTAGCATAGGGAGGACCGTCATGAAGAATATATTTCTCACGCCCTTTTGCCTGTTCACGAATTTGGTCATAAATTCCAATATCGTTCCAGCGTTCTAGCCACTGAGGTTCACGGTTAGGCAGGTTTCCTTTCATTGGGAAATCTGTCTTAGGCAGGAATATGGTATCGCGATAATCTTTGGTCATGTCTTCACTTAATATATATAAATAAAAATTTTACACTATGTAGCAATTAGAACACCTATATGTCGAGCTTATTTTACTTTAAGTGATTGGCTAATTTTGGTGCCGGAATATAGGATTGTTGGTTTTCTGAATTGGAAAGCAATTCTTTGGCCGTTATGCAATCTTTTTCAATTTGAATTTTCAGGGCCTCTAATCCATCAAACTTCTTTTCTTCTCTGATAAAATCAACAAATTCTACTTTAATAGACTGTTCATAAATTTCATGTGAAAAATTAAAAATATGACATTCTAAAAGTACGTCTTCTTTATCAAAAGTCGGGCGCCTACCTACATTCGCTATAGCATCCAAAGTTCCTTGATGCGGACCATCTTCAATAATTACTCTTACGGCATATACACCATATTTTGGCTCTATATATCCATCAAGAAAAATGTTAGCTGTGGGAAAATTAATAGTACGCCCGCGCTGATCACCTTTCCTGACTTCTCCTTCAATATGCCACCAATGGCCTAAACGTTCAGCAGCTTTTCTCACGTCACCGGATTCGATAATCGTTCTAATACTACTTGAAGAATATGTATGATCTTGATCCATCACTTTTTTAACAACCGTTAGACCAAATTGTTCTTGTTTTGATAGCCAATCAAGAACATTTACCCCTCCCCCTCGACCAGCACCGAAGCAATAATCATACCCCACAACGATATGAAGCACTCCTAGTTTTTTAAGTAGCAAGTCCATAACAAAGTCTTGCGCCGACATAGATGCAAATTCTTTATCAAATGGTAAAACGACGAAATGATCGACACCGAATTCTTCAAGAAGATGAGCTTTAGTTTTGAAGGAATTTAGGCGAAACTCTTTTTGGGTAGGATTAAAAAATAATCGAGGGTGTGGTTCCATACTAAGCACAGAAAGTGTGGTACCCATCTCATGCGCAATTCTTCCGGCCGTGCCGATAACTTTTTGGTGGCCCTTATGGAAACCATCAAAATTTCCAAGAACAACAACAGATCCTCTGACGTCATCAGGAATAGTATCAAGATGTCTGATAATTTTCATGTAGTAGGACTTTAGCCATTTCAATTATTGAAAAAATATAATTACACACTAATCCATGTAAGTGATTTATTACAGTAATTTTTATGGGTATTTTTGAACAAATTTTATCTACTTTTTATAAAATTTACATCATTTTCCATTCTATTAACTCTTTTTTTAGGCTCTCTGGCTACATTATGTACATTCGCTGAGAAAATAACCTCGGCTAAGTAATGTTAAACAGAAATAAGGACAGGGAAAAAAATGGCCGTAGATATGTCATTATCCATCTTAATAGTAGATGATTATAAAACAATGCTTAGAATTATTCTTAATTTGCTTAAGCAACTAGGCTTTCACAATGTTGATGAAGCAACAGATGGCGCAGAAACCCTAAATAAATTGCGTTCTAAAAATTACGATTTAGTCATATCAGACTGGAACATGGAGCCTATGACAGGGTACGAACTCCTTAAAGAGGTCCGTTCTGATGATATGCTTAAGGCCCTTCCTTTCATTATGGTATCTGCGGAATCTAAAACAGATAACGTAATTGCTGCCAAAAAAGCTGGTGTTAATAATTATATTGTTAAACCTTTTAATGCAGCGACACTTAAATCCAAGCTCACTAGCGTACTTGGGGAATTTTAATGTCATCAGGATTATTGCCAGACCATATTGAGCCACTTGTAGATAGATTACGAGCGGGCGACCATCTGCCAATAGCATTACCTGATGTGGCGGCTGTAACTGAAATTTTAATGCGGTCGCTTGAAAGTTACTTTAAATCAATAGATCTGACACTTTATAAAGAATGCAAGGATTTAGCCGATTATATCGAAGACGCTCGCGCTGAAATATCATCTCTCTCTCCCGATCATGATGATAGCGCGGGCATTCCTCGCGCTGGACAGGAACTTGATGCGATCGTAGAAGCAACTGAATCTGCAACTGACACAATTATGCAAGCCGCCGAAGATTTAATGAGTTTCGATACTGAAGATTTTGATGAATATAAAAATCATATCAATGACGAAGTTATGAAAATCTTTAAAGCTTGTTCATTTCAAGACATCACAGGTCAGCGGATTAGCAAAGTTGTTAAAACTTTAAATCATGTTGAAGACCGTGTTAGCAAACTTATCTCTATTTTGGGCATTACCAGTGATAGTTCTACGTCAAATGGAGCAAAACCTATAATTGATCCGGAAACCGGAGAATTAAATGGTGAATCTAATGACGAAGATCTACTAAATGGCCCAGCATTAGCTGGAGAAGGCATTGATCAAGGTGAGATAGACTCATTACTTAATGACGATGTAACAGAAACAAATGAACCTATTTCTGAAGAAACGCCGGCTGAAGGGCCTGCAATAAAGAAAATGGCCTTAGAAACTAGTGATGATGAAATCAAAAATGACGATCTTTTAGCAGAAAATAATATGGAAGAAGCGGAAACGCCCGAAGTTGTCGAAAGTAAGCAGGAAGAAAAGAAAGCAGCTAATGCAGAAGCGGAAATTCCCGCTAGCAATCAAAATGAAGAAACTTCACAGAACGATATTGATAGTCTGTTCGCATAGTTTTTATAATATAGTAATTGGCAATCTTTAATATATTTAGAATGGTTTATTTAAAGATTGCTTGTTATATCACTGCTCAATACTGGTTCACCAAAAAGATATCCCTGCCCGCGCTCTATACTGCAATCTAATATCTCAACGAGCTTATTATCCGCTCCAATTTTTTCAGCTATCAATTCGATATCAAAGCGAGCATATGCTTCTTTAATATCATTCCTGTCAATATCCAAATCTCCACCAAGCAGTAAATCAGAGCTAATTTTAACATAACGAAAATATCTTGCCGCTAATTCGGAAATATCATGTTTTAAGACATGAACATTATCCATAGAAAAACAGAATCCTTTTTTCCCAAGAGACGCTAACTTTCCCCAAATCTCATTTGGTTGACTAAGAACGTCTTGCTGCGTAAACTCAAAAACCAATCTGTCGGCAAGCTCTTGATTATTGAGCATGAAATCTACAAATTGCGGGAAAAAGTCTTTGTCATTTAATGAAACCGAAGAGATGTTGCAGAAAAAGCGCATATTCGGTTTGCGTGTACCCAAACGTCTAATCACTTGTATGCAACTAAAGAGCAACAGATTATCAAGAGTACTCACAAGACCTGAATCTTCTGCTAGTTTAATATATTGCGATGGAAAAATGACCTCTCCTTGGTCATCCCTTACTCTTGAGTACGCTTCATAATGAACTACTTTGCGTGCAGGTAAAGATACAATCGGTTGAAGATATAAATCAATTCGATTATTTTCAAGCGCATAATGCATGATATTTAATATTTCATCCGCTTCACGCTCTATGATGTGTGAGTTTTATTCTGAATTCGGCTCTTTTAATACTTTTGAAAATGATTTACTCGATTTCTCAACAACCTGATTTAATAGCGTTTGCAACAAACGCATTTCATTGACTATTGCTTTATTACTGCCATGATCAGTGGCTTTAATTTGTTCTTTGAGCAACGAAGTTTCTTCTTTTGTTTGCTCAATCACATCTAAATATACCTGATTATCTTGATGAAGGGCTAGTAAACGCGCTTCTATATCTTCATTGCGGGCTTTGATTGCATAGACAATATGAATTTGCGCGCCTAAAAGAAAAACGCCGCCACCAATGACATATGAAATATATAAACCCATTTCAGGATATGAGCTAAGTGCTACTATTGATGCAAAAACAGAAATTATAATATTTCCTAATATAAGCACAATATGCGTTGCTAAATTCATATGATTTCCCGATAAGATATAATTTTATAATGATAAAAACTATTTATATAAGTAAACAAGATAAAGCAATTCTCTATAGCAATCAAGATTGTAAAGCTTTTTGATAAATATGATTAAAGGGCGCTTTTCGCGCCCTCTAAAAATTATATGATTTTATTTTTCGAGATTGAATTCTATTCGATTGGTTACACCTTTTACTTCTACGGCAATGCCATTGACAACCTTAGGCTTATATTTAAACTTTTCAGCTGCCCTAACCGCATTTCTTTCAAATCCTGGGTGACTAGATTCTATAACCTTTACATCAGTAACATTGCCGACTGCTGTCACTGTAAACATTACTCTTACATACCCTTCTGTTCCGTTTTCAAGCAACCTTGTTGGATATTGTGGCGCTACACGGGAGATCGGTTGCTCAACTCCTTCAATAATCGTAAAATTTGTATGGTCCGTTTTTTTTGGCACTATCGGAATTTTAGCTACACTAATTGGTACTTGTGGATTAGCACCTCTTCCACTAGGTTGAGGAATTACTACTTTTGGTGCTTCTTCAATAATAGGCTTTTCGGGTATCCTGTCCCTTTTTACTGTTTCCACCGGATCTCTTACAGGTGACAATCTGATAACAATTCGTTCGTCAGCCTTGTTTAATTCTACTTCTCCCTGAGAAATTAAAGCTTGCATAGCATTGAAAAAGCCAAAAGTAATAATCGCAGCAAAATTGAATGAGATAAAATAACGTGTAAGCATGGTTAGTCTCCTTTTTTAATCAGTTTCTATTTGATATAGCCTGACCTTAGTCGTTCCATGATAACCGGTACTACCGTTTTCAAGTTACAACCAAGTTAAGGGACGTCCCACTTGGGCATCTGCTTCATGAGAAAGCATTAAAGATATATTATAACATTTCTTTTAATTAGTCAAGTTTTTAAGGAACCAAAAAAAACAGGGCCATTGACCCTGTTTGAAAAAATCTGTTTTTGTAGAGAATATTTATAAGTTTATTTATTTCTAATTACTGGTAGCAAGAACGTGATCTCTAAAACCAGCCACATTCAGGGAATCCATAATCCTAGCAACAACACCTGTTGAAGCTTCTCTATCTGCTTGTATTACAATTGCACCTTCCGGGTTTTCCGCTTTAAGGCGTTCCACGTTCGCACGAACAGCACGAGCGTCAATTTGACGGCTATCCATCCATACTTCGTTTTCTGCTGTTACAGTAATCATGATATTCCGTGCATCTTCTGGATTATCCGGTGGAGCACCGCCCTCAGGACGATTCACGTCTATTCCTGCTTCTTTCAGGAATGATGCTGTCACAATGAAAAATATCAACATGATAAACACTATGTCTAACATAGGTGTCATATCAATGCCTGCATCATCTTCAGCTTTAGAATGTTTTTTGCGCATATTTTGAGCCTTCTTATCCTATATAGTTGACTTTAATAAGATAATATATCCGATAAAAAGTCAAGTTGGGGTAATGGTTTAAAAAACAGGATAGTTTAACTACCCTGTTTTAAATAAGTTATGATAATACTGATTTAAGAAAGATATTCTTTAATATCATTAATACGCTTTTCTTCATTATCAGTATAACGCAGTAGATTATTTGCATTTGTTCTCGATCTGTCATCTCTAGCTGCTTCACGGAAAGATTCACGTGCTTTATCAAATTGCTCAAGACTTAAGTATGCCTGGCCTTGCAGTAAACGAGTTTGGTCTTCGCGACGAACACCGCCCTTTGCAATTCCTTTATCAATTGCATTTGTCGCTTCTTCATACTTATCTAGGTTAAGATAAATATTAGCAAGTTGGATATAAGCATTACCATCGTCAGAAAGTTCTGCGGCTGCGATTAAAGGTTCAACAGAATCTTCGAAATCTTTACCATTCATATATGCCATCGAAAGAAGATTCATATTCTTATAATTCTTCTCAGATTTCCCACTTTCAATTGATGAATTCAATGTCTTCGCCGCTTGATATGGTGATTCATGATATAAATAAAGTTGAGACATTGTCTCAAGCTCTCGACCGCTTTCTAGAAGGTCTTGGCGCAACAGTAGTTCAAAAGCCGCCATTTGCTTCTTTTCATAATTAATGGCTTCAGCTTCGCTTAAACCTGCCTCTGATGCTTTCTGAGCATAAAGTCCAGACAACTGCGTCCAATAATCTTTCTTTGGCCAGCGAGATGCGAGCAATTCAGTATATTCAAGAGTCTTATCCATTTCTTCCAGACTGTTATGAACAGCACGAAGGATACCGTACCATTCTTCTTTATCTGGTTTACCTTCAGCTTTTGCTTTATCGATTGCCCAGTTCAAAAATTCAATAGCTGATCTAAAGTTCTTTTCTTTTTCAGCTGCAGAAATTCCATCCGCTATACCAATTGAATAATGAACGTTCGCAAATATAACAATTTGTGAAAGTGATGGGTCAGGTTGATACTGTAACCATTCATAGAAATAACTAATAGCATCGTTATAGTTACCGTTAGAAAATTCTATTTGACCAACAACAAAAGTCAATTGATCACGCATAGTATAAGATATAGTGTCCATCGCTAGGATCGTCTGGTATCTTTCCAGTGCTAGGTCCATACGACCTATATTTGAATAAGCAGCCGCAAGATACTGATGAACCGCCAGAGTCTCTGCAGGATTTAAACGATCCATACGTTGATCAGAAAGAATATCAATCACTTCTTGGTAATTAGGTTCTTCTTCAGCCGTAATTTCCTGAACTTTCGTAAGGAATTTACCAGCGCGTTCACCGATACCATAAGTTGATCTTAACTTAGGGCGGGCTGCGCGGGCTGCTGTTGCTTGTGCAGCACGTTCAGGTGAAGCAAAAGCCACTTGTGCCATCGCCTCAGAACCCATAACCTTACTTAATTCTGGAGTTACAGATGTCATTATAGAAACACCTGATAAAGCCGTTGCCACTAAAAGTGTCTTCGAAAGCTTTTTAAAATTATTCATTTTATTTAATCCTTTCTTATCTACCCTCTAGTTTGAATTCAATACGAACACGTACACCAAGTACAGGAACCGGCTCGCCGTCTACCACACGTGGTTTATATTTGTATTTTTCCGCTGCTTTTACGGCTGCACGTTCAAACATTTTATGACTAGATTCTACGACAGTCACAGCATCAGTCGTTCCTTCAGGGGTAACAGTAAATGATACTAACACAAAACCTTCAACGCCGTTTTCCGCAGCGCGTGATGGGTATTGAGGGTTTACACGAACAATCGGCAAATATTCACCGTCTGTTGCCGAGAACCCACCTGTACCGGTATCGATAGGAGCTGTTTCCATAGCGTTAGCAGAAATTTCTAAACCGCCGCCAGAGACATTATTAATTGCTGTTGACATATCAATATTAACTTCAGGTGCAGATTCTACCTCAGCAGGCGCTTCAGGTTTTCTCTCTACTTCGCGAACTTCCTGAACATCACGAACCTGAGCCATTTCCACGCGAATTCTTTCTTCATCATCAGCAACCTCAACTTTATTCATAGCAATGAGCCACTGCATTCCAAAAAATAATCCGAATGTAATTAGTGCAGCAAACGCAAATGAAATAGCATAACGTGCAATCATAATGGCCTCCTTAATTTAGTTAATGTCAGTAGCAAGCACGTGATCCGTAAATCCTGCTTGGTTGAGCGAATCCATGATTTCTGCAACAATACCTGTTGAAGATTCTTCGTCCGCTTGAATTACTATAGTACCCTCTGGGTTCTCAGCTTTCAAGCGTTCTACGTTCGCACGAACGGCACGCACGTCAACACGGCGTTTTTCCATCCAAACTTCATCGTCAGAAGTTATTGCAATCATAATATTCGCTTTTTCCTGTGGCTGACCAGATCGACCCTCAGGACGGTCTACTTCGATACCAGCTTCCTTAAGGAAGGAAGCTGTAACGATGAAGAAAATCAGCATGATAAACACGATGTCAAGCATCGGTGTCATATCAATTGCTGCATCATCTTGATTTTTTGCGGAATGTTTACGCATATCTATACTTTCTTAATGATCCATTGTTAAATGGTCTTCAACCAACTCAGATTCCTGATTAACGCGCCCCTCAATGTAGGATGATGCGAAAACGCCTGATAGCGCCCCTACCATTCCTGCCATTGTTGGAATTGTTGCTTTGGAAATCCCCGCCGACATCGCTTTAACATCAGCAGAACCCAAAACAGCAAGCACGTCAAACACCTCAATCATACCCCACACAGTTCCTAATAATCCCATAAGCGGAATAACAGCAACCAGTGTTTTGATATGACCAAGAGAACCTCTAAGATCCATTGAAATTTGACTAATCATGGCTTCACGAATTTTGTGTGCGTACCAGGAAGTGCGCTCAGTGCGCGCTTCCCATGTACCCAAAACTTCATTCACCTGACGGTTATGGCTCGTTTTAAAATAAATAACACGCTCCAAAACCAAAGCCCATAATACCAAGATAGCAAAGAATATCACGAGTAGGACAGGTCCCCCTTTTTCCATAAAATCGCGAACTTGTTCAAATATATCTATTAGGGCATACATGATTATGCTCCCTTATTCTGTTCAGCGTGAACAGCAATAATACCAGCACTTTGTTCTTCAAGTGTATGCACAACACGTTGGCTCATACCATTCACGATTGAATGAAGGAAAAGCATCGGAAGCGCAACAACAATACCTAGAACCGTAGTTACCAAGGCTTGTGAAATACCACCCGCCATTAGTTTTGGATCACCAGTACCGAAGAGTGTCATTGATTGGAAAGTATTAATCATACCTGTCACCGTACCAAGTAGTCCCATTAGAGGAGCGATAGCAGAGATAAGTTTGATCATTGTTAAGAAACGCTCAAGTGGAGGCATTTCTTTTAAGATAGCTTCATCAATTTTAAGTTCTAACGTTTCAACGTCAGCACCTTTATTTTGCTCATGCACTGCAAGTATACGACCAAGAGGGTTATTTTCGTTAATTGTATCAGACTTAATTTGTGACTTAACTTTACCTGAAATAGCAGTTAGGTAAATTACGCGTTCGACCCAAAGTAGAAGACCAACAGCACCAACAGCTAAGATTAAATAACCAATCGTTCCACCAAAATCAACACGCTCACGTAGGCTAGGAGCCTGAATAAGAAGTGCTAAAATTGATCCACGTGATGGGTCAACACCAAATGGTGCGACACCAGATGTTGCGTTTTGTAAAGAAGCCGTCGAATCTGTGAAGCGAGTTTCAGGTTGACGATCTAGTTCAGCAACAAGACCTTGTTCGAATTTAAGGTATTTTCCAGCGGTAGCTAGGTTAAATACACCAATACGTGTTACAGGAATAACTTCTTCTGAACCATCTGTCATTTTTACAGAACGATCATAAGTAACAACACGACCTTGTTCAGTCATTTCCCGTTGCACCTCGAACCAAAGGCGTTCAATTTCTTCAATGCTTGGCAATTGAGTACCAGAAGATGTTTTTTGAATTAAAGCTGTGATAAACTCATCACGATCTTCAAACTGTGTTGCTGTTAGTGATTGTTCCATTTGTGAACGAGCATCACCCGCAACCGCTGTAAGAACACCAAGCACTTCTTTAAGAGCACCAAGTTCATTTGTAAATTCAGTTTCAAGTTCAGCCAATTGCTCATCATTCACTTGGAATTGATTTTCAAGTGTATCAGAGCGACGCTCTTCTGCACGTTGTTGAGCTTCAGCGTCAGCAAGAAGACCAGCTTGACGGTCTTGAGCACTTTGGAACTCTTGTTCACGTTGACGGAAATCAGCCGTCTCGTTCACTTTACCTTGACGAACAACTTCAAGTAGTTCATCCAAATTAGTAGCCTGTTGTGCGTTAGCACCAAAAGCAAAACCGCTTAATGCAACAGCGATTACAATATTAAGTAATTTTCTCATTACATTCTCTCCGGCGCAGAAATTGGAAGAATTAGGATTTTATCAGCAGCTTCTTGTGCGTTTGCAACACGAATAGCCGAAGTAATTGACTTACGGTATGTCGCTTCATCAACAACTTCAAATTGCTTCGTTTCTTTATTATAAGCACCTGAAACAGTTCCATCAGTTGTTTGATAAAGTAGCGCAACACGACCAACCATTAACATATCAACGATACGTTCTTGACCATTCACATCCATAGTTTGCTGGTAGCTTTGGAATACGCGACCATAATCATTTTCGATTTGATATAATTCAAACACACTTCGGAAACGCTCTGATGAATCAACATCAGGATTTGTCATAAGATCTTTAACACGATCAAGACCTGCGAGACGCTCTTCCAACTGGAAAGGAAGATCATTTCTAATGAATTGCTCTAATCCATCAATCATTCTGACCAATAGTGGTTCGACCTGACGTTTAACGTCAGTCACGTTTTTAATATTTTCTGTTAATTCTTCCATGGCTTGCATTTGACGTTCAATAGATCTCTCCATTTGAGCGTTATATACTTTTAGTCCATCTACAGTTTTCAATACATTTTTATATTGATCGATGAGCTTATCAGTATCGCCGACGATTTCGTTGATACGTTCTTGTGATTCTTGTGCAAGTACATTTGTTGAAATTCCTTCTTGAAGAACCTCATCTAATGTAGTTTGCCCCATTGCCGCAGTTCCTAATGAAAGGGATCCTGCTGCAACAAAGGCGGAAAGAACAACTGTTCTTACTCGATGCTTAATCATGCGTCTTCCTACAGCTTTTTTTGAGTTATTATGGTTAAGCCACCTAGGGCGGCATTAAAAATACTAAGTGAAATTGTAATTAAACGATCAAGAGAATCGTCTGTTGCAGATAAGTATCTGCGCCCATTTTGTTTCTCTATCACTATCACTTACTCTTTCCCTTAGTAAATATACGTTAAATATTTTCGGCTTCTAATAATAATATTGATTATATTAAAACCTTTAATCAAATTTACTTTATCGTTCAATTTATGTTTTTATCGATAAAAATAAATAAGATAGTCACAGCTCCTCCCAGAGTTTTTATCTCGGACTGCGCAAACACTACCTCAATAACCATTCTAATTTCAAGAGCTGCTTTTAGTCAAACATAAAAAAAAGTGGAAATGTGCTATTTTTATGAAAGATTCGCACCTATATCAAACATCATAGATTCATTAAAACTATTAAATTACAATAGCTTAAACGTACACAATTTTCATTATTTGTTAATGATTTTAAATGTGAAAATTAAATCAGTGATCACAAAAAGTTGACTAAAAAACATATATATAAAATTGAGAAACGACTGAATCGTTGCTTTTTAAAACTAAAATTTTAAGAGATTCGCAATAATTAATCTAATTTTGGACAGGTTGTCAGGTCGGCACCACTGGCAGTATCAAAAAAGAAAAAGTATATTACAACGAAAGACAATACCCAATAAAGTCTCTCATTATAATATACTTACATAAAATATATGCAAAAAACTTAAGATCTCGATCTTACTAGGTTGACAGCTTGTAAGACTTCTTCCCATTTATTTTCGATGCACGTTTGCCTCGCGGCCGTAACCCCAAACCTTTTGATAAGCTGATGTGCGAGTTCACGCTTATTGTCCGTCGTCGAATGATTTGAGAATCAATAGTGGTATTTTATAAGGAGGCTTTGATCTCCGATTGTTGTTAATATTAAGCGACTAGCTTGCGATGTTGTAAGCGTCTTTGTTTTATGGTTTTGT
>Ga0255769_10000696_pt1 | contig 39886 bp, 30 predicted proteins | sample 041ome_9_FD_179637 | JGI IMG/M metagenome (GOLD analysis project Ga0255769, IMG submission 179637) | Coastal salt marsh microbial communities from the Groves Creek Marsh, Skidaway Island, Georgia - 041413US metaG (version 2) | ecosystem: Environmental > Aquatic > Marine > Intertidal zone > Salt...
CGGGCTCGCTCCATATTCTATACAATGGCATGGTATCAAATCCCAAACGCGTCGCACCACGGTACATTTTATAAATGTAATAGCAATAAAATCTACACAATACGTAATCTCGCCCACGCGCGTGTGTGGCCCCGCCGCCGGCGGCGCCTGTCGGCACACCACACCGCGCCGCCGCCGGCATGTCGCACGACTTCACGTCCGCCCACGCCCAGGGCGGCGCTCAACCGCAAGTCGCGAGCGTATTATGCTGCCTGTGCGCGGTCCCGATGTGCCCCAACCCGGCTGGGATGTGCGTGGAGTGCATTCGAACCCAGATCGACATCACCGAAGGCATCTCGAAAGAAGCGACGGTGCAGTACTGCTCGACGTGCGAACGGTATTTGCAACCGCCGAAACATTGGATACGAGCGGATTTAGAGTCCAAGGAGTTGCTGACGTTTTGCATTAAGCGTATTAAGGGATTGCAAAAGGTCAAGTTGGTGGACGCGGGGTTCATTTGGACGGAGCCGCACTCCAAGCGGTTAAAGACAAAGTTGACGATTCAAAAGGAGGTGTTGAATGGGGCGATTTTACAGCAAACGTTTGTGACGGAGTTTGTTGTTGCGTGGCAAATGTGCGATGCGTGTGCGCGTACGGCGGCGAATAGTGATCAATGGAACGCGTGCGTGCAGGTGCGACAAAAGGTGGAGCACAAGCGTACGTTCTTATTCTTGGAGCAGTTAATCTTGAAACATGGGATGGAACAGAACACGATTGGGATAAAGAGTCAACCGGATGGGTTGGACTTTTATTACGGACATCGATCGCATGGGTTGAGGTTTGTGGATTTTTTGAATAACGTCGTGGCTATTCGAGCGAGAAACGACAAGCAATTAGTGTCGCATGACGCGAATAGCAACACATACAATTATCGGTTTACGTTCATGGTGGATATCGTGCCAGTGTGTAAAGATGACGTGGCAGTGATTCCGTTCAAGTTATCCAAAGAGTTTGGATTAGTAGGTCCGGTGATGCTGTGTACGCGAGTATCAAATTCGTTGCAATTTACCGACCCGGTGACGATGCGACAAATTTGGATTGATGCGGAAAAATATTGGCGCCAACCGTTCCGCGCGATCATGTCATCCAAGGGTATGATTGAATACACCGTGCTTGACGTCGATGTCGATCACAGCACGCGACAAGGGAAGTTGTGTATGGCTGAAGTAGAAGTCGCCCGTACGAGTGATTTCGGCGCCAACGACACGACGTTTTTTGCAAAGACACACTTGGGTTTTATTCTTCAACCCGGCGATACGGTTTTAGGGTACGATATGACGAACATTCAAATCGTCGACCCTGAACTTGAAAAGTACTCGGGTAAACACCAAGGTACAGTGCCTGATGTCATTCTCGTCAAGAAGTCATACGCCGAAAAGCGTCGCCGGCGACGCGAAAAGGGTGTCGAAAGAAATTGGAAGCTTCAACGCATGCAAATCGAGGAAGCTGAAGAAAGCGCTAGAAATAGATCCGCCGGCGATCGCATGGCACAAGATGAAGAATTGTTCTATCAAGAATTGGAGGAAGATGAGGATGTACGCGCGCAAGTACAAATCTTTAGAGACGACGCCGCGGCGGCTCGAGCGGCGCAAGCCACTCACGGCGACGACGATGACGATGACGACGTTCCGGAAGTTCCTATTGAAGAACTGCTCGATGAACTATCGCTTATGAATAGAACGTCCAATGACGCGGAAGAAGAGTATGAAGACGATGACGATGGCGATGAAATGATGGAGTAGTCTAGCGCGAGAGATTTTGTTTGATTATTATTGATAGGTACCGGTAGGTACCGGTAGGTACCGGTAGGTACCGGTAGGTACCGGTAGGTACCGGTAGGTACCGGTAGGTACCGGTAGGTACCGGTAGGAAAAAAAATAGACGAACGCGAACACCGCCGCGTTTTTAATAAAAGTACTCATTCGTGCAGTGCTTTACAAGTTTTTAATTTTGTTTCGCGTACTCATCAATCCTCGTCAACCTCGTCGTCGAAATCCTCGTCAACCTCGTCGTCAAAATCCTCATCAACCTCGTCTTCATAATCGGAGTTAAAATCGTCTGCATCAAGGTCTGAGTCGTATGGAATATCATCGTCGTCATCAACGTCGTCAAAGTCGTCAATTTCATCATCGCTATCGTGATGTTCTCTGTTCATCAGAAAAAAGCGACGAAGCGATGGGATGGCTACGGAGTTCAAAAAGTTAGTCACCGCCTTTTTGTGCTCCTCGTCTAAAAGCCGTTGTGCAGCCTCCGTCTCGGCGTCATCGGCGCCAGCTTCCGGTTCTTCCAAGCTTTGCCAATTTTGACGATGGGCGATCAGCGCACACACTCGATCGGTGATGCTTTGCACTGTCGGTGTGTCGCGCGCAAACTTCAACGCGTTGACATTCTCCTTGCGGCAGTGTTCATAAATGTTCTTTGTAATGTGTAAAAGCGCTTGCATGCGAATCGGCGGCGGCGCGTGATCGAGACGGCGACGTAAATCCGCGCTCTGGCTAATTAACGTTGCCGTAACGTTTGTGACTATTTCGATTTGCTCCATGTAAGTGTCCTTTACCGCATCGCCCTTGGATCCGGAGGCGTGATGTTCGGTCAACGCGCGCAACGCCGCGTCCACCACCGCGCTTCCGCTCGACGTCTCCAACGGCGGCAACGCCGGTGGGTCCAGTTGATTCCCAAACCAATCCCATCCGATGTGCTTGTTGAATATGTACATGACCACATCGTAATCAAGCGCACTGAGCAAGCAATTCCTATCCTTCATACCGAGTAAAATCGTTTGCACGACTTCTCGATAGCGCACCGGAAACGACGCGTGCGTCTCCTTCATTGGCTCCCACAACTTCCATCGCACGCCATACTGCACCTTACCCACAAACCTTCGATCACGACGCAAACTGGTAATCGAGTACGAGTTCTCCTCGTACCAGGGCGCGCTCGTACCGAACGGCACCGAACTTAAATGCGCGTACCCCGGCCAAATTTGCAAAATACCGTCATCCTTTGGTCGCCCACACAAATCCGGCGCGTCATCGTACACCAAACCCTGATCAGACTCCTCCGCGCTGTGCACATATAACTCAAGTTTCTCCCCTGGCGAGAATTCGATCGGTTTTGCGAAATCCAGGCGCACTAACGTCTTAAAATCGCTCGCGCCCACGTCGGCGTCGTACGCCAGGGTCCAGCTCGACGCATCCAACAATCGCCGAATTCGCCCATCATCCGCGCGGTAACTCCCATACCGCTCCGTCGTATCCGCCGCACACACCTCATTATCACGCGTCACATCGCACACGCGATAATACACCTTCATGGCGCCTAACCCACCGCGAACGCTCAGCGCATTGACTTCACACGCCGCGACTGGGGCCACGGATGCGTCGCACGTGAGCGCGAAAAACACCCCCGAAAACGAGTGATCGCCGCGATCCTCGGTGGTGGTTTCGAAGGATGCGTAGTGGATGTCCTCACTGGCGCGTTCGAGGGCGAGAAGAGCCATGACGACGGGCGGTGAGGGCGTGGAGGTGTGAGGGAGGGTGTTTCGCGCGTCAGGGGTGGTGTAACTGTATTCGCGCGGGCTCGATTTGGGCGAATGAAGCCACGAACCGCACGCGATCGAGCGGTGCGCGCGCGCGATGGACGCACTGAGGGTAAGTGTTTGGTTCTGGCGCGGCGTCGCGCGGCGGCGTAATGATTACAAGGGTTTTTTGCGGAATGTTTATAAAGCGCGTGGATATTTTTGTCGGCGGCGCGGCGACTACTCGCGCTCGCTCGCGGTGTGGTTTTCGGATGCAGAGTACTCGCCATCGGCATCGTTGGCGGGGTCAATCGCGCGGACAGGTGCAGATTTCTCTTTGTTGGGTGAATCCGTGAGTGATGCAAGCCCGGATGCGGATCCACGCATGGATCCGCGGCGCCTGAGCGTTTTTGCCGTACGCTTCTCCTCGACGCGCTTAGCCAACACGGCTTCGACGCGAGGAATGTCCTCGGGCACGCAAATTTTCGGCGCGACATAATCCACGGTGACGACTTTAATCTTGTATCCATTCTCCAACGTGTTCAACACTTCCAAATTTTCCTGTTTTTGCAGCGGCGTCGGATCTGACGCTTGCAACATGCGTAAATAATCCGCGTCGTACACCGTCACCCCGAGCTGATGCCAATAATTCCCCACGCTCTCGCGGATCAACACTCCATTAGCATCTAAAGTCTGTTTACGCTCATCCATACGCGCTGGGATCAAGCTTCCGCTAAAGTACAATGCGAACCCGTTGACGTCGAAGACACACTTTGGCCTCGAGTCACGCGCGATTTCCTCTTCATCCATCGCCGCCAGCGCCGTGCTCATCACGCACCACTCATCGCCGTTATTCTCAAGTTCCATTATGCACGCATCGATGACCTCGGTCTCGATCATGGGCTCATCCGCGCCCACGGCACACACCGCGTCCCAACCGCCTCCAGTCGCCCGAGCCGCGCACGCCGCCGCCCGCGACGCGCTTCCTCGCCCTTCCCCGTTCATCTCCTCCGTAATCATCACCACCTCAGCATTAAACTGCCGGGCAACTTCAGAAATCCTGTAATCATCCGTGACGACGACCACGCGATCGAGCGCGGTGGATTTCTTTGCCGCTTCATACGCGCGCGCGAAAGCCGGTTTCCCGTGCACAATCGCCAACGGTTTCCCCGGAAACACCCCGTCGTCGTACACGGCCACGATCACGCCTAAGGCGTACGACTTGGACTTGTTCGTCCCTCGCGCGCCCTTGGATCCGGCGTTGAGCGCGCGCGCGCGGCGTTTAAGCCGTCGAGCGCGCCTTCGCTGGGCCACCACCGGCGAGCGTGAATCGCGCTCCGTGCTCGACACCTTATCCGTCACCGTAAACGCGAGCGCGCCGGCGGCGAGACTCAACACTGGGCGCCATTTCGTCACTAGCGCGGCGAGGAGCGCACGCACGGGTGGCGGAAGCATCGCGTTGTGACGTTGACGTCCATGGCTTCACTCCATGGCGAACGCGCGGATCCGCTCGCGGATTCGCGCGCGCCGCGCCGCGATGCGCGCCGCTCTCGCGCTCCTCGCGTGCGCGGCGATCGCCCGCGCATTCGGGCGCACCCGCGAGCGCGTCCGCGACGACCGCAGCGCGTTTGCGGGCGATGATGATCGTGAAGTCAGATTTAATGCAATCAAAAACGCATCAGTTGACGCACCAAAGATGCGTCGCCGGTCGTCGTATTGGGCGCCCGGGATCACCACGGACGACGTCAAAAGAAACGACATCAAGTCTGCCGCGCGTGAGGCGTTCGCGGCGTACGAGGCGGTGGCCATGGGACACGACGAGTTGGCGCCAATGTCCAACCGCGGCGTCGACGACTTTGGCGGTTTCGGCGCGACGCTCGTCGATAGTTTGGATACGTTGTACGTGATGGGGTTACGCGAGGAGTTTACTCGCGCATTGATGTATTTAAAACGGCGAGATTCTGCGTTGAGTGCGCTCGCGCGCGGCGAGGTGAATCGGGATGTGTCGGTGTTTGAGACGAATATTCGGATATTGGGCGGGTTGTTGTCGACGTACGATTTGACGGGTGACGCGGACGTGTTGGAGTTATCGGAGACGTTGGCGTCGAGGTTGTCGGCGGCGTTTCAAACGCCGAGTGGTGTGCCTCGTTCGTTTGTGAATGCGAAGACTGGGCATTCGTTTGGGTTGCCGTGGGTGGGGAAGGCGTCGATTTTGGCGGATTTTGGGTCGATGCATCTGGAATGGGCGACGCTGAGCGCTCGCGCGCGCAATCCAATTTACGAAGCGCATACGGCCGCAGTTTTTGATAAAATTATGGCGACACCCGTGGCGTCGTCGACGCCGACAGGATTGTTTCCGGTGCTTTTTAATCCCGAAACAGGCGCGTGGGTTGGGCAAAAGGTATCGTTTGGATCTCTCGGCGATTCATTTTACGAGTATTTAATCAAGTGCTGGCGGTCGTTGGACGCGCTGCACGAGGCGGATGCATGGCGGAGGGCATTTGACGCCGCCATGGCGGCGATGAAAACATCGCTCCTTCATACGTGGAAGACGTCAGAAAACGGTGAGCGGTTTGCATACGTCGCGCCGCTGGGTGGCGACGCAACGTCTATGGAGCACTTGACGTGCTTTATGCCCGGGATGTTAGTCCTCGGCGGCGCGGAGGCACCCACGCAAGCGCTCGCCGATGACTACGTGCAAATGGCCAAAGATATTGCGCGCACGTGTGTAGCTATGTACACTTCCACTCCGACTGGTTTATCGGCTGACACTGTGCAATTTGTCGCGAACGCGACGTCGCCGACATTCACAGTGCGTAAGAGCATTCAACGTCCTGAAACAGTCGAGTCGTTGTTTTATCTCTATCGCAAGACGGGCGACGACGCCTACCGCCAGCAAGCGTGGACGATATTTCAAGCCATGAAGCGAAACTACCGAACATCGAATGGTGGGTGGCAAGGCATCAAAGACGTGAGCGTAGAGCACGCGCAAGGGGATGATAAACAGCAATCGTTTTTCCTCGCCGAGACGCTGAAATATTTATACCTGACGTTTAGCGACGGTGAGACGATGCACCTGGATGAATGGGTATTTAACACTGAGGCGCATCCGTTCAAGATTACCAAGAATGTAACAACAGTAGAAGCCGCAGTAGCCATGTAAAAGTTGAGAAATTAGTTTTGCGTGAATATTATATAAATTGAATGCGTCGTTGTCCTGAAACGCGCGCTTCATGCACTAGTATACGCAAGCCGCACAAGTACAACAGTAGCATAATGGAATAACATGTTAATCGTGATGTTTTAGCGTCGCGCCGGCGCGCGTCGTGTGATCAAATGAATACAAACAATCAATTCAAAGCAGTAGTGACAGAATGAAACAAGAAACAATAGTGATACCCGTCGTCGTCGACTTTAGAAGATGACGTTGTCGACGACGACGTCGGTGTCGTCGGATGCATTCGAATCTGAGTGCACCGAACCTCGTGTTGGTGAACGTGGTCGACAATGACCAGGGCAATGAGTCGCCCCTTTAGCGTTCGAAGAATCCAAAGAAGTGTGAATGAATGTGCGGACATCCGCGTAAGAATAAGAAGACAGATTTAACTCGCTGTCGAATACGAGCTCGCGCGCTGTCGCACGAAGGCCGGGTTTCTTTTCCAAGCATCGCTTGAGAGTAGCGCGAAGGGCGATAGATGCGTCATCGTCGCCTGAAACTGCACCGTCGATGTCGATGTCCTCTTCGCAAATTTGTACGACGAGTCCGAGCGGACCGCCGTCTTCAATGTCAAAGACGCCGCGACCGAGAATGGACTCGAGAATGGTGATGCCCATGCCCCAGACATCGGCAACGTCACTGCATAGACCGCGACTGACGCGTTCTGGAGACATGTACGCGATGGTGCCCACCATGGTGTCGTCTTCCACTCGTCGAATAACAGCGTCGGCGCCGAAACCGACTTTCGACGGTTGACCATTCGCGCCGCCGACGACGTATGTTAACGGAGAACACAAACCGAAATCGCTCAACTTGCACGCGCCATCCTCATCAACCAATATATTCGATGGTTTAACATCGCGATGGGCGACACCAACCTTGTCGTGCAAGTACGCCAAACCATTCGTCACGCACCGCGCGACAGCCATCGCGGCGCGCGGCGCTCGAGCCATCGACCCGTGCGTGCGCCAAATACGCTCCAGCGACCCTAATGCCATGATTTCCAAACCAAGTGTCATAGAATTAGCCCGAGCATCAAAACCAGCGCCAACGCACCGCACGATTCCCGCGTGTGGATCCTCAGACATCATCGAAGCCTCGCGCTTTGACCGCTTTGACCGCCGACGCGCTCGCCCAGTCAACGCCCCAAACGACCCACACGACGACACATCCGAAGACGACACTGACGATGACGACGACACAGACATACCAACATTGAGTTTACGCAATATCCTAATCTCATTCAACGCCTGCGCCGCGTTTTCGCGATCGTAACACTTCATCGTCTTCAACGCCACGACTTCACCCGTGCGCTCGCGCGTCCCCGCGCGCACCGTTCCGCACGCCCCGAACCCCAAATACGCCCCGCTCGACACCGGCGCGGGCATGAACGCATCCACCAGATCAACGAGCGACTGCGACGACCCGAACGCGTCGTCATCCATCGCCTCATCGTCGCATGCCTCGCGCGTTTCACACGTCATCCGACGTTTCGCACCCCCAAAGCGATGCGACATCCACGTCATCGCGCGCACCGCGCGCTCGTCGTCGTCGTCGTCGTCGTCGTCGTCGATATCCACCACCGGCGTCGCGCGCGAAATCGGCGCGTGCATGACGCGCGCGCTCGCGCGCGCGGGGCTGTACCGCACGCGACGACGCTTCGAGAGCGCGAGACCAACCGATCCGCGCGATCGCTTTTTGCGGCGCTTCGCCCCATCCTAAACTGCCGTTTCGTTCGCGCGAACGAAAAGGCAATCAAGGCTTGGCGCCAATCGCGACTCGTCGCGCGAGGGGACGATGTTCGGACATGCGGTGTGCGCGCGCGCCCGCCGGAGACCTCCCGGCGACGCGGGAAACGACGCGGCATCCTAAACTGCCTTTTCGCTTGCGCGAACGAAAAGGCAATTAAGGATCGGGCGTGGTGATGCGAACCGTCACACGTAGACCTTCGTACTGCACGTCGTACAAATGCCATCATACAATCACCATGAATACTACATATTTATTATTATCCTTATATATATATTATATAGTGTATAGTATTGGTCAAGTGCACACGTTGGGGGTAGAGATGAGGTTTATGATATATCGAGGCGTATATCGGTCGGTCGGACAATGTGTGTTTTGATTGGTGCATACATGTTTTTGTGCTTTTTCATTGGCTCGTACAGTATCTCGCATGGAGTGTGTTTTGTGCGTTGAGTCATGACTCGTCGCACGCGTTCCGAGCGCCAGATCCCGAACGCCGACGCGCGTGCCGCCCAGCGCGCGCGGCGCGTCACTATTGAACGCAGAATACGATGTCTGGACGAGGTAAAGGAAAGACCGGTAAAAAGGCCACGAGCCGCTCCGCCAAGGCTGGGCTCCAATTCCCGGTGGGCCGTGTCGCGCGCTACTTGAAGGCTGGCAAGTACGCCACCCGCGTCGGTGCGGGTGCCCCGGTGTACTTGGCTGCCGTGCTCGAATACTTGTGCGCGGAAGTGCTCGAATTGGCGGGTAACGCGAGCCGCGACAACAAGAAGTCGCGCATCGTGCCGCGCCACATTCAGTTGGCGATCCGCAACGACGAGGAATTGTCCAAGTTGTTGGGTACGGTGACGATTGCCGCCGGCGGCGTGCTCCCGAACATCCACTCGGTGTTGTTGCCGAAGAAGTCCAAGGGCAAGAGCGGCTCGGCGAGCCAAGAATATTAAATCCTCAATTCAATCGTTTTGTATTGATGGGTGATTTGATGTCTTGCAGCGCGCGCGTTCGTCGGTTGAAAATATTTTAAAAATTTCAAACCAAACCAGAAACGGCGACGCGCGTCGACGACTATAAAAAAAAAATCTGGTGTTTCATTTAACACCACCATCGTGCTTGAGATTGTTTCATGCATTCGTACCGGTACCAATCATCAATCATTATATTTAAAGAATTCTACTACTCTAGTATATGCGTTTCGAGCTCCACCGCGAAGAGAAGGTGCTGAAATATTAATCGTCGTTGGATGGCAATGCCAAGCGCGACACGACTTTGGTGGCGTCGCGTTGCAACTTATCGAGCGGAAACGCCGTACGCACCATGAATTCGACACCCTTGCGCCCCTTTTGATGCGGACGCGCGATGCCGAGAAATTCGAGCTCGGCAACGGCGCGCGTGAAGCGCGCTTGGAGCTCCCATAGCTTTTCGCGCGTCAATCCAAACGTGCCTTTGCCCCGCGACGCCGCTTCGGCAGCCGCGGAGGATTTCACGGACGACGCGGATGATGGCGCATGTAGCGCGCAGAATCGCTGGAACCAATCGTGAATGTTTGCCTGTTCGCCGAAAATGGCGAGTAAACGGTACGCGGCGGCGGTATCTGGGAGCGACTTTGGAATTCTGCGCGACGCGTGCAAGTCGTACACATCCCGGCGGCAACACGAGCATCCCAACACTTCGCTCGGATCCACCAAAGTGTTCTCGAGAGTCAATCTCGGTGATGCTTGGAGAGCGTAGCGCACGCAATCGACGTCGGTGATGACGAATAAACCGCTCGCCGCGAGAGATTCAGGCGGGCGACTGGCGTACTTGCGCGCGACGGCGCGCAAGACGCCGCAAAACGCCGTCGCCGCCGCCGAAGCGCTCGCGTCGAGTCGAGCATGCGCTTTGCTTTCATTGCGTTTTCGTTCTTCCTCCGCTGCGGCTGTCGCCATCGCTGCGTTTCGTCGTCTCTCCTCCTCGTCGGCAACTCGGCGCGCGTCCAAAGCGTCGGCGCGCGCTCGAGGCGATGACCGTTCGCGCACCGGCGAAAGTGCGGGCAAAACCAATCCGCCATCACCCGTCGTCGTCATCGCGCCCGAGCTGTGACCCAAAGACGACCGCCCGGTTGCCGCGCCGCGCCCGCGTCGCGCGTTCATCATCGCCTCGAGCGCGGCGGCGTCTCCGTCGACGTCGTCGACGCGTTCGCGCTTGCACGCCACATCATCGTCGCGGCGAAGTACGTTTTCATCGTTGCTTGTCGTCGGCGTGAGTGCATTATCCACCACCATCGCAGCGTCCTCGCGCGCGATGGACCCGTCGTCAATACGCATCAATAAAAATTTCAATTCGCTCCCTTCGGCGCCGCGCATGACTTCATCCTCCTCCAAATGCGTCAACATTTCCTTGGCCAACGTCGCGATTTCTTGCGTACTAAAACCATCACATAATCGCGCGCAAGTGATTTTGATCAAATGTGCGCCTGGGGACTTGACGTCGTCGGCGAAATATTCAGCACGAGAGGCGTCTAGGAGTAAATCTGCCATGGTTGTCGTCGCGCGCTTTTTAAATTTTTCCTCGGCGGCGACGCAGACGAGATGAATGCATCGCAACGCGAGCTTCCATCGGCGACGCAAGCGATAGACATCGCGTAGGGCGACGATTAAATCGCGCTTTGTGGCAAAATCGTATTTTTTATGCGCGTACTCGAGCGCTTGAGCGTCGAGCGCGTCGACAAAGCGCTCGACGGCGTCGGCATATTCTTCGTCGCTGTCTTCGCCATTCGCGTAAGGCGCGCTCGCATCGCGCGTGAGCAGAGGACACACCGCACTCAGAGGCTCAGTCATAAAATGCGTCAACGTAAGCAAGTGAAGCGCACGTCGGACAGCGGCAAGGGAAAAGTCGTGCTCTTTGAATCGCGTGTGCAACGCGTTCAACACTGCGCTTCCAAACGCCGGGACGCGTTCGGGACTCAACAGTACTTGCTCCTGCACCGCCTCCATCATTTGCCCAGGCGCCCAAAGTTGAAACGCTTGCGCGTGAAGTAACGCCGCGGTGGCGGCGGGAAGCATGCCTTGAAGCGAGCTCACACTCGTGGCTAAGCCGAGCATGACGATGACGGGAACCGTCGACGCGTATTCGGCAACGCTCAAGAGGAATGAGTCCAAAACGCGCGCGTCAAATCCTTCTGTGTCTTCGACGACAATCACCACGGGGCGATCACGACCGATGACGGTGGGAAAACACGATGCATCATCATCCATGGCTTGTTCGTCGTTGACGTCGCGTTTAGTTTTACGTCTCGTCTTGCGCGCGGCGGTGGAATTGGAATTTGATTTACCGCCACCGCGCTTCTTTGATCCTGTATTCACGACGGTACCATCGCCGTCGTCATCATGAGCATCACCGCTTCCGATAGCTAACGTATTAGTGGCATCATCGACGCCGCCGTGTCCGCCGAAATCGTCGTCATCGACGCCGGCGGGCGCGAGGCGCTCCACGCGTTCGGCGCTCGCTTCGTCGTGCCAACGCTTCACCGCCCGCATGCTCTTCCCACTCCAATGCGCACCTGTTCGATCAAGCTGACGCAGAACAACCCCAAACGCAACACCTACACCACCCGATCCAACTCCGGCGCGCGCTTTCAAATCTCTCGATCGCAATAAAGCGCAGTGCGCTTCGCCGCGTCGTCTCAAATACGTCACCAACGCCGCAAACGTTTCTTCATGATCATCGCTATTCACCCCTCCCGCGAGCACGACGCCCACGGGCACGCGGCATGACGTCGCCAAGCGCCCACTCGCGATGCGCGCCATGCGCTCGCCGTGCGTCGCTTCCACGAAAGCGCTCACTTTGGTAAACGCGTCGGCGTTGGCGCGTGAGAGCACCTCTGAACAGTGCGCGTCAATCGCCCGCCAGCACGTCACATATGCCTCACCACGCGCCCGTCGCGCGGCTTCTGATTCATCGCGTAATATAGGTCCAAATCGCGGCGCCTCATCCCGCGCGCTCGACCTCCTCACGCCGTCACCGTCGTCATCGTCATGGCCATGGACATCTTCATCATCTCGCTTGGCGATCGTCTTCGCGCGCTTCGTGATGAACACCGCGCTCTTAATCGAATCCGTCGCGTGCGTAAACGACGATATATTTTTTTCGCTCGTCAACGCGAGGGCGTGAGACGCCATCGCGCGTCGCCCGCGCGCGGTGTTGTGACGACAGGTGATTATTAATTCATTTTAAATTTCGATTCAAAAAATCAAAGCTACACACAACCGCCGCGCGTCACATCCAGACGCACGTCATCGCGCGCACACCGCGCCGTCGAGACGCACCGCATTGTAACGCACCGCGCGCGTGCACGCGATGCCGCCGAAAAAGCCCGCGAAGAAGAGCGCCAAGGCGATCGAGAAGGAGCAGCGCGATGCAGTCAAAACCCAATTGGCGACGATTGAATCAAACATGCGCGCTGCGGGGTGCCGTCACGTGCTCGATTCGCTGTTCGACGCGGCGGTAGGGTTAGAATTATGGTTGAAGCGTAATTCTAAGGCGTTTCCGGCGGCGGCGGTGACGCAAAAGGTGGAGAGACTCGGGGAGATTGCCACGCTCGCGTGCGACGACAAGTTGGACGCGGAGCACGCGTATTGGGAGCTCGCGGGTTTGTATACGATTGTTCATCGCGAATCGAGTCGTAAAGAGTTGAATTTAGAAGCGCCGAGTTTTATATTTCCACCGTTTCCGTTGCCGTCGATGCCGGCGGATGATGTGCTGACGGTGGAGGATATCGAGGCGGCGATCGGGTGCGCCATCGAGGACATTCCGGCCAAGCTCGCGGAGATTGCGCGCGAGGAAGCGGAAGCAGCGTAACGCTCAAGCACACGATGGATTGTTGATAGATTGACTTAGGTTTGTAAAACACACGCACAGATGCAGTAGTAAAAAAGATTGATTGATTTACACGTGAGACTACAGTGGGCGTTTAGGCACGCGTTCTATCATTGTTGGCTCTTTCATCATGCGACGCCTTGAGTTCACTAAAGAGGTACTTGTTCTTGACTTGTGTGCTGGCGAATTCGCTCGCAGCGACGACGTCGGTCCACTCATCGCCGGCGACGCAAATGCAGAGCTTGATGTCGCCGACAGCCATGACGCCGACGCGCACGGCGAGCGCAATGCGGTGCACTGGCCACTTGGCGCGAATGACATCGGCAATGTTTCGCAAGCCTTGTGCGATGACAGCGCGCGTCAGCGTGTGGTCGCCTTGAATGAATGACACGCCATCCTGAGTCGCGACGGAGGTGAGCGTGGATACTTCAGAAGAACCCACTGAGCTGACGATGGAGACGCATCGTCCGACGTCGATGATTGAACTTTCACTTACTTGGATGAAATCCGCAACCTTTTCCTTCGCCGGTTTGGCCGTGTCGGATGCTTCCTTTCCCAACGCTGCCGTCTCGTTGGGCGCACTCGCCGTGCTCGCCACCACGGAATGTCGCGGCGCCGTCGCGGGATGCTCCGCCGTCGCTTCTGACACTGCCGAAATACGTTCTAATTCCTTGGCCATTTTCTCTCGTACAACTTCGATGTTTCCGGCGATTTCCAAGCGCTCAGTGTGCGTATAGCGCGTGTTTTGGTACGATGTCGTCATGCCGCTGATGGATGAATCCTCTACGTCGACATTGTCCTCCTTGTTGACGCCCGCCATCTTCCCCTCTTCCGCGTCGGCGGCCTTGTCGACGGCAGCGGCGTCTCCCATCGCGTCGCTCGTCGGCGCTGTCGTCGTCGTCTTCCCTGAATCCGTCGGTGTCCCAGATTTTGCCCGCTTTATCGCCTCACCTTTATTTACCAGTGCTTCCATCGCACTGAAGATGGACCTCGAGACGTAAGGATCCTTCGGCGTCGTATCCTTTGCTTTGGCGGCGCTTCGCCGCGCCTTGGTATCCTTGCGAACGTTGAGATCCTCACTCACCGCTGGCGTCGCGCGTGCCGCTGTGGGTGCAATGGCCTTCTGATTTGTCGATTTGAGCGACATTTGATACCTTTGAAGCTCCGTCAACGTGTTCTCATCCACTTCCCCGCCCTTGTTCCATTTACAACGCATCGTCGCGTGCCAATGATTCTTAATCGCATTCTCCGGTCGTCCTACGAGCAGCTTCGCCAACGCCGCCCACTTGGAGCCTAAAATTTTGTGTCCCTCGACGAGTACTTTTTCTTCCTCACGGGTCCACTCGCCAGTTTTGATTCCCGGACGGAGGTGATTCAAGTACCGGTCGCGGCATTGTTTGCCTTTGCGACCGCGCAAGCAACCGGCAATGAAACTCCAGCGTTTGGCGCCGAATTTGTTAATGAGCGCGGTGAGCTGGGCATCCTCGGTTTTGGTCCATTGTTGCGTGGACGTGCGTTCGATTTCCATTCTCGACAACAACGGCGCGTCGTCACCTTCTTTGGACTTGTTCTCGTCTTCCCCTGCATATTGCACGCCGTGCGCAATATTTTTGTTCGCTGCGCCATCATCCATCATACTTTCAGTCGCCGCACCGGTGGCGGCAGTGGCGCGAGCATCCGCGCCATTGCCTTCGACTTTGACCGACGCTTTGGCGTCTGCGAGCGCGGCGGCGACCGCGGCTTCCTCCTCCTTTGACTTTTCCTTCCTCGGTCGCCCACGCCCGCGTTTGACCGCTTGCGACGGCGCGCGTTTGCGCTTCTTCGGTGCCGCCTTTTCAGCCGCCTGCATCGGTCATGAATACAAACATAGCACATCGTCAGTCCTCGGGTCCAGAGCCAAAAAGTCAACGCTCAAGCGCCCTCCCGCGCCCTTCTCAACGCATCACCGCACACACGCATCGCGCGCACACACACACACGCACCTCAACGAGCCATAACAGAGAATTCGCCCCATCCAAAACCCCCGCATCCGCCGCCTTCGCCTTGACAACCCGTTTCTGCGCCTTACCCACGCGCGCGCCAACCTCGCGTCCCGGCGCCTCGCCCGCCGCGCGATCCATCTCTCCCCCGCCCTGCTCGCGCGCCTTACCCAACTCTTCGCCATCTCGCGCCGCCATCACATCCGACATGGTTTACCACACCTTCCGCGCGCGCGATCGCGCGCACACACACCCGACCGCGCGCGCGAACGACGTGCACAGCGCCAAGAAACGCCAAAACTTGATGAAACGCCAAAAAAAAAACGTAATCGATGCCGACGAAAACCCCTTCTCACGCGACGACGCGACGATGCGTCGCGCCCGAACACCGCGTGTATGCGTGCAAAGATTATCCCTCGATGTGTTTCGGTGCGTCTCGCGCCCGGTCAACCCTCGCGCGTCGCGTTCTGTGGTGGACCGTTCGGTCGAAACCACGGGTTTGCGTCAGTTTTTCCACACCGTGTGCACGCGATACCCCGCTGCGGCGACGTCGCGCGAGCGACGCCCACGCCGTCGCGCGCTGCGGCTTATACGCGCGATAAAATTATCGCGCATCGCGCACGCGCGGCGCACGGCGCGGGCGGCGACGGCGCGGGCGGCGACGGCGCGAGATATCGCGGCGCGCGAGGGCGCGGTTAAAAAGTGAAACCCATCATGATGTGTGTTGTCATATGTTCCTCCGCGCGTCGAGGCGCGCGTCGTCGGGAAGACGCCGGTAAAGTCACGCAATCGTACGAGATGTCGAGTTTAACGATTATTTATGCTGCTGTACATGGTATATAAATGTAAATCTGCGCGCGTTTGCGTCGTCTCGAAATACTACGCGACGCCCGAACCGCGTTCGGCTTCATGCGCCGCGCACAACGCGTCTAAACGCTCCCACTCAGTCATGTATAATAGTGACTTTTGTTCCTTGGCATCCTTTAGTGCTTGTAATTCCGCGCACTTTGCGACGTCGGCGCCCGCGGCGAGAAGCTTTTCATCGAGTTGTGCAATTTCGGTTTCAATCACCGTCATCGCGCGTTCGATTTTATCAATCACCTTTGGCGCGTTACGAACTTCTTTGGCGATGGCTTCCTTTGCACGGCGCTCTTCCTCGGCTTCTTTCTTCATTTGCATCTCCATGGCGTCCACGCGCTCGTTCGTAGAGACGCAAAAGTCGCCGACGACGAGTGGGACGCCTGGAATGTGCATGTGCGTCGAAAGCTCGCCGTTTTCCACTCGAGCGACGACGGTAGGATTCAATGCCGCCGCGAACGCGCTGTTGTGCGTGATGGCCACCACCGCGCCTTCCCATCCTCGTAACCCCGTGCACAGCGCTTCAATGGCGGTGCCATCTAAGTGATTGCTCGCCTCGTCGAGGAGCAATACGTTGACGGGACGCAGGACAAACGCCGCGAGCGCGACGCGTGCTTTTTCACCACCACTCAAGCTTCCAATCGTACGGTCCACCGCGGCGGGACCCGTGATGCCGAGCGCACCGAGCACGCCTCGCGCCGTCTCGTTTGTCACCGAACGGTCAATCTTTCGAGCGACATCTAAGACATGCGTCAACGCCGTGACTTCAGTGGGCAGCTCTTGCGCTAAATCTTGCGAAAAGTACCCCACGACTGCGCCTTCGCCGCGAATCACGGCTCCGCCCATGGGTTCGAGTTCACCGCCAATTGTTTTTAAAAACGTGCTCTTTCCGGCGCCATTCGGCCCGAGCACGAGTAATCGGTCACCTTTGCGCACGGTGAGGTTGACGCCGGATACGAGCGTGGATTCAGTTGTCTTGTACCCGACATCTAAGCTTTTCGCAATGAGAATCTCGCGCGCGCCCGCAGGCGGTGTTGGAAGCTTCAAAATCACCTTGCGCGCGTCCCCTGGGCCGTCACCGAGGGGTCCATCGCCCGCGAGCTCAGCGAAGGTCTCCATTTTGGCGTTGACTTTATCGAGCGCCTTTTGCTTGGATTTCGCCGCGCTCGCCTTGGTCGCCTTGGCGCCAAATTTCGTAATGAAGTTATCCAACTTCTCCGCCTTGACATTTTCTCGCTCAAGCGTAGCCACGGCAACTTTCCGTCGAGCCTCGCGTTCGCGAAGAAAGCGCTTGTAATCGCCTTTATAATTGTGTAATTTTCGGCCGCGCACCTCGACCACGCGATTGACGCAGTTCAATAATTCCTCGTCGTGACTCACGAGCACCACCGTGCCTTGATACGACTTGATCCACGACACCAACCAATCGCGGGCTTTGGCATCCAAGTGATTACTCGGCTCATCGAGGAGCAACAAGCCGCCGTTGACGCCCTTTTCCGCGCAGTCGCCGGCGGGCGAGAGCAGCAGCCGAGCCAACGCCACGCGCATTTGCCATCCACCACTCAACGTATCGCACGGCGCTGAAAACATCGCCTCTGAGAAGCCAAGCCCTTTTAATACGTTTGATACGCGTTTCTTTGCCGTGGCGCCTTCCACGGCGTCCCATTGTTCATTTGCGAGCGCGAGCGCCGCCGCGGCTCCGTCGACCCCAGCCTCGAGCGCGCGCGTTGCCTCATCCAGCGCCGCCTCCACCGCGCGCACGTGCGTCATGCGGCTCATGGCTTCTTCCTCAACCGTCGTCGTCACGCCGCTCACGGCGGTTTGTTCTAACACGCCCACGACTGCGCCGTACGCGACGCGAGCGTAGCCGTCGTCCACGCCTCGCGCGCCGCTCAGACACTTCACCAGCGTACTCTTCCCACACCCGTTTGCGCCAACCAATCCGCATATCTCATTCGGTTCAATGCGAATATCTACGCTGTCTGCGGTGGCGGTGCCGACGATGAGATCGTTATCGCCCGTGGTAACGCGAAGGTTACTCGCGAGGGCGACGACGGCGCCGGCGGTGTCGCCTCGCGGGACGACTGACTCTGCGGTCGTCGCTCGCGTGACGACGACAGCGGGACGACGACGACGACGAATGCGTTGCATGTCATGCGCGCGAACGGTCGAGCGCGCGTGCGAATGCACGGCGCGCGCCGAAGACATGACGACGCGCGCGCTTCGAGCTCTGAGGGCGAAAAGTGGATAAAGCGCGCGTTGACAACGACTAGAGCTACTTGATGGAGTTTGATCGACCATTCACGCGCGCTGGGCGCGCCAAAAGGTACATTTCTGCGCGCGAATGCCTAGGGACGCTCGCGCGATGCGCGCTGAGCGTCGCGCTCGCGAAGCTTTGTGCTCGAAAGCTTGTCTCGCGCGTCTCCATCCGGCGAAGCGCCGACTAAATCGACCACAATGAAACGCAGCGCATCGAATCCTGCGCTGGCGCGCATGTCATTCAGTGCCTCTGCACCGGCGATGGTTTCTTTTGAAATAACCAAACCGCACATCTCGCGCACGGTGGCGGCTAATGGGGGATTTTTATCGAGCGGGCCGACGCGCACGTCCACCGTCCCGAATGGGTCGCACGCCGCGAGGAATGCCTTCGCGGACGCCGCGCGCACCTCGTACGACTCCACGTACTCCCCGAATGATTTATTGGCTAAAAGTTCTGATGACGTCACGCCCACGTAAAGCGTGCCACCGGGCGCCACGGCGCGCATTGCGACGGCGAGCAATAACCGGTGGCCAGCATGCAGACGGTCAAATGTACCGCCGACGCTCACCGATTCCATCACGCCATCGCGCTCGAAATCATACTCCATCGCATGATTCAACGACGACGACGACGACGATGACGATGACGACACTCTGTCTCCACCGCCGTGCGCGCGCACGAGCGCTAAAACATCGCGCTCGACGCCGCCGTCTAAAGCCTCGGCGTCTCGACGGCTCGACGGCTCCGCGTCCGTATCTAACCCACTCGTCGTCCTCGCCGCCGCCGCCACGCGTGCGTCACCGCTGCTCGTAAACACCGGCACCACGTCGCATTGCGGCGCAACGGCGCTGACGATGTCGTACGCGGCCCATAACTCGCGCGCCTTGACGAAACCGTCCCGCGAAGACACATCCACGCCACCCTCCGCCCTCGCGCACGCCCGCGCCAGCGCCAGCGCGCTCGCGGCATCGCCCAGCGTAAATTCCACGCGCACTCGCGCCTCGCTCGCGCGCGTTCGCGCAGACATGACGACAGTACGGGCGCGCGCGCGACGCAGATGCCGTTGCGACACGCACCTCGGTGACGCCCGCGCCGCGCAGTGCGCGCGCGTGCGACGCGTCGCGCGCGCGTCGGACGCGACGAGTCGCGTCGTGATGCGTGCGTGCGCGCGTGCGACGCGTGCGCGCGACGTTCGAGTCCGCGGTCGGCGCGCTGCGGCGTGTGAGAGATTGACGACGGTGCGCCACTGCACCCGCACATCTCGACGCCATGCCGTCGCACGCGCGCGTTGCCGCCGCGCCGCGCGTCGCGGTGCGTCGTTCGCATCGTCATGCATGCGCGTCGCGCTCGAGGCGCGCGAGAGAGGCGCGCGTCGTCGCGTGCGACGCCGCATCGTCGTGGTTCGCTTTGGACCCAGTGCTCAGCGCGCGGGACGATGCCACCGCGATGGCGTCCATGCGCAGCGATATCGCGCTCAGCGCGCTGTCACCGACGTGGCGCATGTTGCTCTTGTCGGATGGTTCGGTGACGCGGCATCTCGCGGTGTTGTACGGCGCGAGGAAGACGGAGGTTGAGGTGCGGTGGCAGGGCGAGGATGACGGCGTCGGACGCGCGGCTCCGAACGACGTAAAGATGATTAAAGGCGATAGAATCATCCGGCGCGAGGTGTTTTTGCGTCCGAGTGCGTTGGATGGTGATGGTCGTGGGGTGGATGAGGATGGTGGGGGCGCGACGCCGCCGGCGGTGTACGCGTCTTCGTGGTGGAGCGAGACGGAGATGAAAAAGTTTATGCCCGAGCGCGAGAGTTCGATGTGGGCCAATTTACGCACGCAGCACGTGGAGTTGTACAGAGAGATACGTATGGTGTATTGTGGTCACAGCGCGGAGCTCGAGGAGGTGTTTCAGGCCAAGGGGCCGTTCTGGGGACGTCATTACATCTTTTGGAATGGCGGCGAGCCGATTACGATAGTGTACGAAGTGTTTAATCCTTCGTTAGTGGATGTTTTAGGTCCGTTAGAGGCGTAGGAACGCGCGTTGTAGTGCTAGTACGCGCGTTGTAGTGCTAGTTTGTAGGGAAATCATCACAGCTGATGTGCGTAGGTACTGCACAAGTATCCGTACGGCGTGCGAAACATACATCATTCGTTTGGATTCTAAAAAGTTCTAAATCTACGCGGTGGTCGCAAACGCGTCAAAGCACCGCTTCATATCAGGCGTCGCGAATAACGACGTGAAAGGCTCGACGTGCGTGGCGAGTGGGACTTTTTTCATTCGTACATCGAGTTCTTCGCGCATGAGCGTACCGTATGCGGCAGCGACTAAATCACCCATTTCCAACTCCTTTGTCTTGACGCGGTCGGTTAAATCGCGTTCGAGAAGAACAACCATCTTGGGAATTTGCGGAAAATAGTGCGCCCGCATGGTTTCCATTTCCCATAACGAGCTCTTCAGCGCGTTTGTTTTCGATGGATCGTTTTCATCTGCATCGAACGGGTCAGATTTGACGAGCTTGAGCGGTTCGCCGTCTCGCGACTCTCTGTGCACGAGCACTGCGCACGATTTGTGCCGACGCAACAAGTTGTGAATGAAGCCTATGCACACCATAACTCCAGCGGGCGGCGCTTTCAGCGCAAGTCTAGAAAAGCGCTTGATGAAGCTCGCCACCAAATACGCTGGCAAGGCTGGAGACTTGAGGAAAACATCCATGAGCTGGAAGAATCCGCGACGATGATTGGCGTGGAAACACGACGCGTCCAAGAGCTCGTACAAGCGGTTGTAAAACGCCGTGTACTCCAATCCGTGCTGTGTCATCAATATAAACAATCCATTCAACGCAAGCATACCCGTTAAACCACCAATGTCGATGGAATTGATGCAAAAATCGCTCAAAAGCTGCGCGTTCACCATGTGTGGCATCACATCCACGTGTAAACGCATTAAAATTTTACGATAGATATCCTCTGGGAAGTCTGCGCGAAGGAGTGCGACCCATGTCTCGGAAAACAATTTTCGGTGACGCTTACCATCCATCCACTTTGATTTCACCGCCGTTGAAGATGCTGTTTTACGCTTCTTCTTTGGCGTCTCCGCGTCCGCCGCCGCCGTCGATTCCTCTTTACACCACGGCGCTCTCGTCGCCGGCTCATCGTCATCACCACCACCCGTGCCGCTCGCACCCGTCGCCCCGCGAAGTTTCGCCAACATGGCTGCAAAATCATCATTCTGCGCGCCACCGCCGTCACCATCAGCGCGGTAATCCTCGAAATCCCTCGGCGTCGCGTTGAGCACGTCGTACACGTTTCTCGCCACGTCTAGCGCCGAAGCCTCATCATCCCTCAATCCCTTACCCTCACGCAAATCCTCAATAATCTTCCTCAACGACGCATACGTGTAATACCTCACATCAATTCTCGTCAAATACCGCGCTTTTAACGCCCCTAATAACTCTTCACTCAACGTCGAAGACGTCACGCAGCGCTTCACCGTCTCGTCGTACAACTCATTTGCAAACGCTCCAGGCGTCTCACACCTCACGCATTCCATAATCACCGCCAACGCCAACACCCGTACGCGCGCTGTGCGCGTACCATCCACCATAACATCCATCGCGCGCTCGATAAACGCCTTGTAATGTTTCACGAACCACGCCGCGTACGTCGCCTCGGCGTCGGCGCCGACGGCGCCATCTTCTTTCGCCTGTGCCGCGCGCATCCGCGACTTGGCGAGCTCGCCCGCGCGCAGACGCGTGGCAAAGAACCGCTCGAGTCCGCACAAAGCGTCGAACGCCTCGTCATCTGCGTCCGCGTCGTCTGCGGCGGTGCGGCGCAGCGCGCGAAGGAGCGCGACAATGTCGTTAATGTTCTTGTCATCGGCGTTCACGCGCACGGCGCGCTCGCGGCTGCGCATGATCGGGCGTCCGTGACGACGACGCGTGGATGCTACGCGTGTGCGCGAGGCGTCGGGACGCGTTCGGCGACGGCGCGCGAGAGACTGCGGCGCGAACGCGCGCGCGGGCCGCCGCCGCCACGACGCCAAAACCCTTAATATCATACTGTGGCAATTGTAAGCCTATGAGCTGTTTTCATGGTGCTCGAGGCGCCATCATCGACCGGCGATCGCCACACGCTCGCGCGCGCACCGCGTCCGCGCCTCGCATCGCCGTCGCCCGCGAACGCGCCTAGAACGCGCACACACTCGCGTTTCGCGTCGCCCGCGCGTGTTTCATCGTCTCTGGCGTCATGGCGGAGCATTTAGCGTCGATTTTCGGCACGGAGAAGGACCGGGTGAATTGCCCATTCTACTTTAAGATCGGCGCGTGTCGCCACGGCGATCGATGCTCGCGTTTGCATAACAAGCCCCAGGCATCGCAAACGATTCTTCTGACGAACATGTATAAGCCGGCGGAGGAGGACGCCGGGGCGGGCGGGCGAGGTGGAGGGGCCACGTCTGGGAGCACGGTGCCGACGGGACGGGCGCAGGAGCACTACGAAGCCTTCGTGGAGGACGTATTCGAGGAGTTGGATGCGTTTGGGGAGATTGAAGGGGTGAATGTGTGCGATAATGTGACGGATCATATGATTGGGAATGTGTACGTGAAGTTTAAGGAGGAAGAAGCGGCGGCCAAAGCGGTGGAGTGTTTGCGAGGGCGGTATTACGACGGGAGACCGATTTTGGTCGAGTTTTCTCCAGTGACGGATTTTAGGGAAAGCACGTGCCGCCAGTACGAGGAAAATTCATGCACGCGAGGAGGGTATTGCAATTTCATGCATTTGAAGCCGATTGGTCGAGATATGCGTAAGCAATTGTATGGGCGATATAAGGCGCGACGCGAGCAGCGCGATAGAGGTCGAGACGACTCGCGAGACCGACGACGCAGTCGAAGCCCTTCTAGAGAGGGTCGTAAGCGTTCTCGTAGTGGCGAAGATGATGATAGAGTAAATGCCAAGGGTATGAGCGATGATGCGCGCCGCGCGATGTTTGCCAAATGGAATGAAGGCGCGTGAGCGAGACGATACGAGTTGCACAATGAATAAACGACGCTTTAAATGATGAAATGATGATACTCTTTTAGTTTGTTTATCGCTCACACTCCACACGATGAATACGACACGATTTCATTTCTAAAAATGTTTCTGTGTTTTTGTTATTTCTACCGGTATAAATCAACTACTGTTATTAATGGCTTGAGAGCGGGGCGAAAGAGGAACGAATCATAAACGGGTCTTCGCCATCCGAGTCGTCGCCTTCGCCGTCTACAGAGTACACTTCTCTCGTGATTGGATCCTTGCGGTCAAAAATTATGCGACCAGAGCGCCCGTATCTTGGGCGGCAATGTTTCAGGCTAATACCGAGCGGTAACAAAAATGGACGCACGGATGCCATAGATGGAGTCTTTGAAAACAACATTTCGATGTCTGGAATTTCTGGCGGCGGCTTGTACGGCAAGATGGGAATGTGCACTCTCGGACGCGGCGCATGCCCACCAAGCGCAGCGAAACCCATGTCGCGGCGACGCTTCTTCCCAGCCAAATCGTTTTGCATTTCGTCGCCCATGACAACGTACACGCCATCTGGCTTTTTGACCAATTCCACAGCGCCGCCGGCGAGAATGATGTTCTTGTTTGGCGGCGTCTCTGGAATTTCCAGTTTTGCGCGCTTCTTGTCCGCCTCCAGCACCTTTTTCTCGATGTCCTCGATCGACGCCTTGGGTTCGTGTCGCAACTTGACTTGAAGCTTCTGCATTTCGTGCTCTACAGCGCCGAGTTCAGCCTTGCGCTTTTCGCGCTTGAGCATCAACTCGCAAATACCAATGGTAATATCAAATGACTTGCGCATCTGTCGAAGTTTATCGTAACTCGACACATCATTCTCACGTCGTCGACGCGTTTGTGGTCGAGTGAGTTTTTCACGCGGACGGAACACATTGAACGGATTGGTGTCGTTCGGCGCTGGCGGCGGTTGCAAACGACGCAAAATCGGCGACTTGGTCTTTTTCCGCTTCTCCACCCAGTACTCATACACCGCAGTTAAAATCGCTTGTTTCCCACTAATCTCTTGTAACAACTCCAACGCCTTATCTTTCGGCAAGTTTGTCACCACCCCTAAAGCGTCCACGCGCTCTTGATAACTCATCACCTGCCCGCGCGCCGCCGCGAGCGTCGTATTCGCCTTCATAATCTTCTCATTCGCCGCCGCGCACGCCAACTCCAACCTCCACAACATCTCCTCAAACTTCTCCGCACTCAACACATCCTGCCCATCATTATAATTCTCCAACCAATCCTCATCATCGTTATCTAAATCATACTCGCAATACGTCGATGTCTCTGGTTCCGGCGGCAACCCGCACGTCAACTTGCTCCGCAAGTAATACTCGGGTTGCTTATAATTTGTCGGATAATCTGTCTCGTAGCTCGGGACGTTTAATATTTCAGGAATTGGAATTTCAACCACGCCTTCGGTGGTTTCTTTTGTCAGCACCTGCGAGCGAATGAGCCGATACGTACGCGCGTACAAAGGTCAGTAACCGCCGAGCGCAGAGTCGAGTCGAGTCCCTCCGTTTCGTGGAGTCATGATTGGTCAAAATTCCGTACCTCCTCATTCTCCTTGTCCAACGCCTTGTGCGCGTGCGTAACCTCGCGCTGCACCACTTGCTCATCCTTTATCGCATCAGGATCACGCATAATCGCCAACGCTACCGATATATCAATCGGGCGAGCGCGGAACGACGTCTGACGCGTCGCCATGGTGCGATCTCGACGAAATTGCGCAAATTAGTGATCACAATTCGCGCGCAATTCGCACGCAATGCTCGCGCGCGACGGACGACGACGGTACGTGTGATGTGCGCAATCGGTCTGGACTATCGTTTTGGTGGCTATGACGTCGCAGCGCGCGGCGAGGCGGCCGCGCGGCGTCGTGCGCGCGTGATCTGGTGTGAAAACCTCATCAGATTTTGCTTTCAAAAACGTCGAGGGTTTGGGCATGGTGGGGACCGTTCGCGTTCCGCGCGCGAAAACCATCAGTCTACGACAACTAAGACATCTACATGCATTACAACCGCCGATACACGGCGCTAAAAGAATTTCTTGACGAGATGGCGCTTGAGGACATCGACACCGCACGAAGGACACGTGCCGGGACCTTTAGGTTTGACGCGCGCGAGCCAGCAGGCGTAGCACGCGACGTGCGCGCACGCGGAGGCTTGAAATGGTTTGTTGCACGGTGCGCCGCACGCGACGCACGGTGACGGTGGATTTACCACTGGGAGGGTTTTGACTGGTGACCTGGCGGTGCCGTCAGCGCCGACGCCGGTGGATGGGCGCGACGCTTTGAGCTTGTTTTGGCGCTCGATGAGCGCGCGGCGATGCTCTTCGTACACGGATTTGTGGTCGCGAGGTACGAATTCGCCAAACAGGGCGTACAATCCTTTGGGGTTCTCTGGAGCTTTGAGCACGCGACTGGCGACGCGGAGGACGTTTCCAATGTCGAAATCTTCGTTTTTTACCTTTTCAATCTCGGCGGTGAGTTCGTCGTAGGCTTCTCGCGTGAGCTCGGCGCGCGCCCGGCGCATGAAGAGTTTCGTGCGATGCACGCTCGGTGCGGCGTTTTGATCGGCGTCTGCCGAGTCCCCCGCAGCGGTGGCGGTCACAGTGCTAGTAGTCGTAGTAACTGTGCGCGAGGTGGCGAGCTGTGATAATAGCGACGATTTCGCCGTCGCAGCTTTGTACTTGCTCCGGGCATCGCGCGCCGCAAAGCCGTCGATGCCTCTCGACGGTACACTCTGCTTGGAGACGAGCATGAACTTCTGCGCAGCGTCACCGTCGCTCGTCGATGCCTTTGCACCTTCGCCGTCTTGTTGCGCAGAAAACTGGCGAATTAACGACGTGATGGACTTTTTGCGATCTTGCTTTTGCTTTTTCTCTCCCATCTGTTTGACTGGAACGACGTCAACCATCTTGGCGAGCACCGCGCCGCTTTCAAGTTTTCGCTTTGCCGCGACTTCATCGCTCCGTCCGGCGTGAAGATTGAAAAACTCACGCAATCCTTGAGCCGCGGTTCGAAACGTAGAGTGCACTTGAATAGACGGTCGCAACCAAAGAGATATTTGATTGCGCGCGTTTTCATTTGCAAAGCGCTCGTCGGCGAGAATGACGGCGCCAAAATCGTAACGATTACGAATCACTCGACCGAGTGCTTGATTCACCGCTCGCATCGCAGTCTGCGAGTACCATTCATTGCCGGAATATCCATCGCCGTTCTTTTGTTTGCGCTTGTCCAAATAGAGTCTCTTTTGGTGTACGAGTGGATCCTTTGATCCCGCGTACGGAATGCCCGTGAGAATGACACCGCGGCACGCCTTGTCGGCGAAATCGATACCTTCACTCACCTTACCTCGACACACCGCGAAGAATGCTGCACCGCGTTTAGTACCCTGCTGCAATGCGACGTTGAACTCTTTGTAGCACGCATGAAATTCCTCTGAATTCGACGGCTCCACGACGCACGTCTTCACCGCGTCCAAACCAGCCCAAATGCCCGTCGCCTTCCAGTGCTGTATGCACGAATTCATTACGCCATAAGATGGAAAGAACACCAGTAAACCATCTGGGATAATTTTCGCCGCGCTCAACACGACGTTTCCAATTTCGCTCTTGTATTCTGGGGTGTCTCGTAACCTAAATGAACTATTTAATTGCACGTTGCCATTCGGACCGCGCGTGACGACGCCGCCCCACACTTGGTTGCTCTGAATCACGTGCGGGTTCTCCAACCGAACGGGAAAATCCAACGCAAGCTCGTGCGCGAACGAGTCCATGGGTGACAGCGTGCCCGAGGCGAGGAGAAAACTCCCGACGCCTTTCTCAGTCAAACTCTGTAAGCACAAACCGGGAAAAAAGCACCAATATGACAGCGACGGCCCCGCCTTTTTACGACCACTTCTAAAGGTGTCTGTGTCGGGTCCGACTCGAGTGACGAAAAACTGCGGCTGCTTCTTTTTGAAAATACGCTCGACAAACTTGGCAATCTCCATCAGCGGCGTTTCGCGTTGTTTCGGCTGCGACATGATTTCACTCCCGCGCACGACGGTTTTCGCCGCGCACTTCATCATCGTCACAAACGTCTGGTAGGTGTTTACATTGACGTTTAAGTCGTTGAAGATTTTATAGATGAACTGTCCATCCTCGACGCGTTCGCCGTGTTGTGACGAAGGATCGCCCCCACTAGGCTTTGGCGCCGCGCGACACTCCTCGTCGATGCGCGTCTCGAGCTGCACCAACACGCCGGCGAGCGTCTGGAAATCCGCCGCCTTCATCGCCATCTCTTCTGGATCAAACCCCAACATCATCGCTTTCTTCTCCTCTTCGCTAACTATGCCATCCATACTAGTATCATCCATCGTAAGCTTTGTCTCGTACGCCCGTCTCGCTTCGTCAATCGCCTTAGCTAATTTCCCCGCCGTCAACGTGTAGCTCATGCTATCCGCCGCCGATGATTCCAAGTTGTGCGCCTCGTCCACCACAATCACCGCATCTTTCCACTTAATCTCCAATCCGAGCTGCACACTTTCATCCAACAAGTAATTATACGGCATTAATATAATCTCCGCTTCACCACACTTGAACCGACTCAAATAAAACGGACACGGACCGCGCGATTTGGACCCCGTACCGATGCCCCTGCCGACTAAATCTTCGATATCCTGCACACCATCGCTCCAAAAACTCTTCGATGGATCCCGCCACAAGCGTTCTAGCTCTGTTCTATGTCCACATCCATGATTTCTCACTAAATTTGAGCACGCTTGGTTTTGTTCGGCACCCTTGAGCTCGCGAACGCTCTTGTGCGCGCACAAGTGCTGCCGGGACGCGAGCACGGTTGATTTCGCGGCGCCGTCGAGGAGCTTCAATTCACGGATGACTTGGTCGACTTGCGAGTGCGTTCGCGTGGCATAAATGATCACAGGTGCGCGCGACGCACCAGCGGACGCCGCCTCCACCATCGCCGCCGCCGTGGCGTCGAGCGCACCCGCAACGCCCGACGCGCCATCCGTCCGCCCGTCCACCTTTTGCCGACTCCCACGTCGCTTTTCCTCGCGCACGAACGCCAGCGTGGCGGCGAGGAGACACAATGTTTTCCCCGTACCCGTCGGAGATTCGAGCAGCGCGGATTCGCCGCGAACCATGGCGGCGAGCGCGCGTTCCATGAAGACCACTTGGCACTCGTAGGCGGTGAATGGAAAGGACACGTCAAACGCGCGCGACTCACCATTGGCGTCGGTGACGGAAATGGCATACGACGGCATGGTGTCAACGCATACACTGGTGCGGTGTCGTGTGCGACGACACGCGCCCGCGAGCGCGCGAAGGTGTCGCGCGTGGGTGCGTATGAGGTTGCCGCGACAGCTGAGGTGCGCGTTTGAACGTCCCGGTATCATCGTATCATTGCATGTATCATGGCTGTGTCTAACTACGGCACCATGTCGTATGAATGCATGAGAAAAGTCAAGGTAAAAAGTCAGCGTATCGACTGACGAATTCGGATTTACTTCGCTGGCACCAGCCACTAGACGAATGGTCAGACGCGTTGTCGCCAATGCGGAAATCGAAATAAATCACCGCGCCGGTTTCAGAATCTTCGGATCGGGATTTGGGTTCTTCAAGCCTGGCAAACCACGTGCCAAGCTTCATGTGAAAACGCCAATGCGATCGACGAAGTTCGTTGGCGGCGAGTAATTGCCAACGCGTGTTTTGCCGATAGTAGAATGAAAAGAACAACGCGTCGATGTCGAGACGCTCGAAGAGTTTGGGGTTTTCAAGCGCAGCCAATGCGTGGCGCGGATAAGTGAGAGGAAATTTCGAACCCGGCACTAAAGACATGGGAGACTTTTTCCGCTTCGAAGGACGTGAATCGCCGCTACCACCGTCATTGGCGCGTTCGTCCTCCTCATCCTCTTCGCCGTTGCCGTCGTTCCACAACTGCCATTCGCGGTCGAGCGCGCCTTCTTCGCCAATCGGAAGTTTTAACAGCGTACATTCGAGTAAACGATGGGAAATGTTAATGTCGCGCACGTATGTACCGCAAATACACACACCCATCACGGGATCATCCACGCGTTCACTTCCGCGATAGCCTAAACTCTCGTGTCCGCCGGCGGATAATTCATCGAGAGTCAACGCGCCGTTCCCGGGTAGATCAAAAATGCACACATCTGAATGCCTATCCGTTGACGTTAACGGCATGAATCCATGTTCGGTATCATCCACCGCGGTATCGTCGCTATTTTCACCCGAGAGTGTATCGGCGTCCATGTTGTAGGTACGCGCGTCGTCGCGGTCGGCGTCCGATTCGTCGTCCGATTCAAATTGTACGCGTACGTCGTCGTACATGGCTTCTAAAGAATCAAAATAATCGCCATTGTCATCATTATTGGCGTCATCGTCATCGTTCTTCTCCTCATCATCGTCGTCATCGAATCGTAACGTCGAAGGTTGCATCCCAAACTCCCCGCCGACGCGCAACTTTTTCACGCGCGCCGGCGTCGCCGTCGTCGGCGGCGATTTCGTCTCCTTTACCAAGGCTACTAACGCATCCACCGCGCGCGGCGTCCGCGGTCGCTCGGCGAACTCCGCAAACCCAGGTAATGAATACATCTCAATCGCCCGCGCCAAATCGACCGCCGAGCCGCTCTCGCACCGCTCGAGCATCTTATCCACCTTGAGCCGAGCGTCCGAACCAACGTCGCGCGCCATCACGCGCACCTCACCCTCCAAATACTCAATCAGCGTCATCAAACGCCGCCTCGACTCCGCCGCGCGCTCGCCACCAGCGCCTTGACTCGACGGCGAAAGCGTGCTCGCCTGGATGACGCGCTCGACGCGCTCTCGCGTGCGCGTAACCCACCAATCACGCGCTTCATCCGCCAATTTCAACGCAACATCCGCCGTCGGCGTCCCACGAGCCAACCCTTCTGCGCGACTCCTCCTCTCGTCGCCATCATGAATCCCTCGAAGAAACGCGACATCATCCTCAACCGCGCGCGTCGCGGCGTCCAATTCGCATCGCAACGCGCGCGAATCCGCGCGGTCCTTATAGCGATGCAGCGCCTCGGCGTGCGCGCGGAGTTTATGAATTTCTCGCGCGAGTTCAATCTAAAACGCGACGGACGCGCGCGTCAGTGCTTCACACCGCGAACGCAAATCAAAGCACCGCATCGCAATGTCAACGCGTCCACGACTGACGCGTCGCGCGCGCGTTGACCGCTCCTACGCACCTTGCCGCGCTCGCGCCCGTCATCCTCCTCCGCCGCGCCCGCACCATCGCCCGCGCGCATCGTTGCTTGCGCACACATCCGCTCGACGCACCGCGCCGCGCGCGCGCGAGTCGCATCGGCGCGTTTGACGCACGTCGCGATCTCCAATGCGATGCGTCGCGAGGTTGATGTCGCGGACGAAGATTGCGGCGCGGATGTCGCCGCGGAGGACGACGGCGCGCGCATGGCGATGGCGCGGACGGGTGCGGAGTATTCGTGTTCGTGCGTGGCGCGCGAGGGCGGGCGCGCGAGGGCGTCGCGTCGCGCGTCGGTGTGTGCAGTCAACGTCGCGCGTGCGTGTGGGATGACGTGAGGGATATGAAGAGACACATTGGAATTCCTACGAGACTACACAAAGGGGCGGCGATGGGCGCGAGATGCGCGCGAGATAGAGATATACATACGATCGATGGTAGTGCGATGGTCATCAGCCTCGCGCGTGAGCGAACGACGACGGACGGACGCACTGATGGACGGATGGCGCGAACAAACGAGCGCGCGAAACAAACGAAAGCGCCTCGCGCGAGAGGCGCGGGGGTTCGTTCGTTCACGTATTCACGCGTTCGTCGCGGACTCAACCATCCATCTGTGCGTACGCGTTCGTTCGCGTGCACCGCGACGCGTTTTGTAAAAAACGTTGAGTCGCGAAGGCGTCACGGGAATCGCGCTACCATCTTTTTTTTTGTCTTCTGTACATTTGGGAAACGTCGCGCCTATCCACACCTCGCACCACCGCCGCCGCCGCCATCCAAACCAAGCGTCGTCGCATCCAACGCACGTTCGAGCGCATCAATCACCTCTAAAGCCGTGGGCGCGCGACCGAGCGCCAACGCGCTCGCTAACGTTTTTCCTCGTGCGACACTCGCGAAATCAACCCCCTCGCCATCCGCCCGCGGCGCGCACACCACAACCTCAAACGCCCCAGCCCTCGCGCGCGCCTCGCCGCCCGGAGAAATCGCCTCTAACGCCTCGGCGACGTTTCCATCCACCGCAATCGCCGGAAACGCCTCCTCGACGACGTCGGCGAGGTGAATGAATGCATCGGTGTGCGCAGCTTCATCGTACTCGACGTGCACCGTCGTCGGTGGCGCATCGGCGAGACTGTTGCGTCACGCGAACGCGCGCGTCAGGCGCGGCGCACACCACGCCGGTCGCAGCGCGCTGTGCGCACTCGCGCGACGGGCGAGCGTGCGAAGCATGACGACGGATAGAGCTGCGAATGCGTCGCGCAATGAGGCTCCCTCATTGCGACGCGCCCGCGCCGCAACGCCCGCGCATGGCGTCGCGACGGCTCGCCCGCGCGGCAGCGCACGCGATGAGCACCGCCGCGACGCCCGGCGCGCACGGACGCGTGCCCGTGGTGCATCACGTGGCGTATAGCAAGCCGAAACTCCCGCCAAAGCATCGGTTTCCAATGCCAGTGTTTGATGCGATTCACAAGATGTGCATAAAAGAGGGCATAATCACGCCGACGAATTGTTTCACGCCGAGCCGGATGCCGACGATGGATGAGTTATGCGCGGCGCACGATGAGGTGTACGCTCGGGCGGTGTGCGCGTCGACGTTGAGCGCGAAACAGCTTAGGGAGATTGGTTTGCCGTGGAGCGACGCCGTCGTAGAGCGGACGCTCGCTGAAGTGAGCGGGACCATGCTCACGGTGGAGCTCGCGTTGCGGTGCGGATTGGCGGTGAATACCGCTGGGGGGACGCATCATGCGAATTACGATCGCGGAGGGGGGTATTGCGTGCTTTCGGATTTGTGCGCGTCGGCGTTCGCGGCTATCGGGACGGGCGCGGTGGAGCGGGTGATGATTGTGGATTTAGACGTGCATCAGGGCGATGGGACGGCGGGTATCGTGAACGCCACGGGGAGGCGAGATGAAGTGTACACATTTTCGGCGCACTGTGCGTCGAATTTCCCCACGCGCAAGGAGACGAGCTCGCGAGACGTTGAATTGGCCAAGGGCGCCGGGGACGACGAGTACATGGCTGTCGTTTCGGCGGCGTTGCGCGAGTCGATGGAGGAGTTCAAGCCGCAATTGGTGATTTATGACGCCGGCGTGGATGTCACGGAGAATGATTCGCTCGGTCACTTGTGCATGACTGTGGAAGGATTGTACCGTCGCGAACGCATGGTTTTGGACACGGTTATCGGAGCGGGCGTGCCTCTCGCGGGCGTCGTCGGAGGCGGGTATTCGCCCGACATCGAAGAGCTCGCGTCTCGCCATTGCGTGTTGCATCGCGTGGCGCAGGAAATGTTCGTCGACCATGGGTTGTGATGGGTTGGATGGAATTCGCGACGACTGCGCCGCGTCGGGAGTCGTCGACTCGCTCGTTCGCCGCTGTATGTATTTATTGACGACGACAAAGAAGAATGATGACGAGCGAGCGAACGCACAAACAAAAGAAAACAAAAAACGTCGAGCTCACGAGCTACGAATAGCGTGATAGTAAATATACATAGGACTAGTTATAGATATCGCATATCGCTCTGCGTGGATGCCACCAAAGTATATCCACATATGGGTAAACAGTATACACGTCGTGTGACACGTCGGACGATCGTTCCACCCATTGAAAAACGTAACCACCAACGCACCCAATCGTCACTCGACGGTCGCCCCGTCGCGCGCGATTCCGGATTGTAACGACGATCGACGACGATCGACGCTGTCCATGTTCAACGTGCGACGCGCCTTCGCGACGCAGAGTGCGTCGTTCGGACGCGCGCCGAGTGAATCGGATGCGCTTCTCGATGACGCTGGAACGCAGGCGCGGAGGTGGTTGACACCTCGACGGGCCATTGCGATGGCGTGCGTCGCGCTGGTTGGGTGCGGATTCGTGATCGCAGGCGGCGTGACGACGACAAATGAAGCGATGCGCGCGATGGCGACGCCGCGGGCGGGTCTCGGGGCTGGCACGGCGCAGACGTTGACGCTTAACACCGCGTGCGCAAACGTGGGCGAATTGGACTTTGACCCAGGGGACTGGTCAAACGTCGGCGCCAAATTCGTCAGAAAGTCTATGAGTGGGGATTTACTTTTTGAAAGTGGATTTGAGATGACAAAGACTGGATGCGGTCGCTACGAGGCGACGGTTGACATCGGTAACGATGAAGAGTTTGGGTTTTTTCTGTACCGAGACGACGTTTTTTCGTCAGAGATTGGTTGTTCGGCGGTTGGTAGCGAGAAGTGCCCTGCGTCGAGGATTCCGGCTCCATTGGCTGGTCAACCGTGCAGTTTCAAAACGGAGATGGCGAATGGAGACGTTTTCTGGAATCGTGTCTATAACCAGGCGACCAACTCGTTCACTTGGGGCAAGTGTCAAGACGAGTGCCCGCAAACCGTGCCCGCGGGCTGCGCACCCCTACCGCCGCCGACTCCACGAGAACAATGTGAAGCGGATGCCAATCGTTGGTGGCAGGAATCTTCGTCTACGTGCTACGAAACCTGTTTCAACTCGGCTTCGGCGTGCGGCAACCAGATCTCCCGCCAGCAAAATCATCCCACCGAGTGCGCCTACATGACTCCGGCGTGCGCGAGAACCGACTGCGTCGGAAACGGTCAAAACAAACCCGGTGTTCCAACGTGCCAGGATCCCCAAACTGCGTGCAACGCCGCCCCAGATCGTTGGTGGGACACGTCCTCGTCCAAGTGCTACGAATCCTGTTACAACACCGCGCAGCAATGCGGAAACCACGTCGGCCGCGACTGGGCCGGCATGTGCAGCTACAACGGTCCAGTGTGCGCTCGCAGCGACAACGCGTGCAACGGCCAAGGTGGTAATAAGCCCGGTGCGCCTCCGTGTTGATCGGTCACGATAAACGCGCACAGTCACGCTGGCTTCTTCGCAGCTTCATCTAAACCAACCACCCCGTGTACGCTCGCCTCATACATGTCCCACGCAGTGCGCGTCGAAGTGCACGCACGATGAGTCTCGACCGATATGAATGTCTCGATGTATACATATACTTTTAAGAATGATTATCATATGTAATTTTGACGCACCGGGCATAAACATAAAAAACTGAGCGAGGAGATGGGTGCGCACTGACGAGGACGCGTGCGCGACGTCAATAGACTGGATTTAACATTGCGTGCAAACAAACAAAAAAACGTCTAGCTCGCAAGCTACCGGTACGAATAGCGTTATAGTAAATATACATAGGACTAGTTCTAGTGATACCATAGGCGGTGATCTCTCTATTGTTGCGCGTGTGCGCGCGTACCTACGCGCTGAGCGCGGCTAAATCCCCGAGCAAGTCGTCGATTCTCTTAATCGCCGTCGCTTGCGAAGGAGGACACAACGCTCGCGCGCGTAGAAGCAAATTTTCAATCTCTTCGTAATCAGGCGGCGAACCATCGCTTGAGTTTGTCAAGAGCCATATTGCGGCGCGATATGCATCGTCAGCGAGATTCGCATCCGCCTCGCTCGCGGTTTCAGAGCGTCCTCCGTCGTCTGTTTCGTCTTCGACGCTCGCAAACTCATCAGTATCGCCGTCGTCTTCAACGTTGGCGACGTCGTTGATGCCACCATCAAAAGCACCAACACCATCATCATCATCACTCTCATCACTATATTGCGCCAATAACGCACGCGTTTGCGTAATCGTACGCAATAACTTTGTCCTCGCGTCTGTCATATCGAGCGGACACGACGCCTCCGCGAGCTCAAACGCCTCCAACGCCTCACGCACGTCGCCTCGTTTCAAGCACGCCACACCGCGTTTAAACGCGTCATCCGCAACGTTCGCATCGACGACGACGCGCGACGTCGCATACGTCAGCGTACCGTCATCATCGCCGGCGTCGTCGAAATCGAATCGCCGGGACGCGCCCGCGCGCTCCCGCCCCTCCGCCTCACCTCCCGCGTTCATCGACGCCCCCACCTGGGCGCGGTCACGCACCCACCCATCCTCCCCGGGTTTCGCCACGCCCATGATCACCGCCCCGCGCTCGCAATCGCGCGCGTACGCCGCGCGCGCGCGCGTCATGGCGAGCAATTCCATCCCACGCTCCGCCTCGCGCATGCGCGCCGTCGCCGACGGTTTCCCCGCCGACGGCGCCGCCGGCGCCTCCGCGGGCGCGTCGTCCGCGTCGTCTCCCGCGCGCCGCGTCCCGGGCGGCGACATCGACATCGACGACGACTTCGACGGCGACGCGGTGTGACGCATCGCGATCGCGCCATTCGACAATAACGATTACACCCACCGACGCGCGACGCGACGCGTCCCAGCGCGTGTGCGCCCGTCAACGTATGACAATAAAATTAAATCACGCATTTGCGCCACGGCGCGGCGCACATCGCGCGCGCACGACGCCGTGCGCGGCGTCGAACAGTGCATTCGATGCGCGCGCTGTGTGGGCTGGTGCATCCATCAATCATCGCGTGCGTTGCGTGCGAACGACGCCATCGATCGCGCACCGAGCGCGCGTGCATCCATCAGCGATGACGAAGAAGGTCACGCGCGCGATCGATGGCGCCGGGCGCGACGGTGATGACGTCATCGTTCGTTCGAAGCCTGTCGAAGGCGTCTTCGTCCAGTGTGGAACGCCAATCGTCGCGTCATAATTGGACACGCGTCGACGACGACGACGACGACGACGACGACGACGGCGAGTGGCACACCGCACACAGAAACACACACAAGTTTTCATACACTACATGTACGCGACGGCGGCGACGACGACGACGGCGACGACGATGCGCGCGGCGTTGGGGAAGACGGCACAGTTGGGTGCTCGTCATGGGAGAATGGTCCACGCCGGCGCGCGCGCGTCTCGAGGCGCGGCGCGCGCGCAGCGACAGGATGAGGAGCAACAAGAAGAACAACAACAGCAGCAGCAATCTTTGTCGTCTACGACGCCAGCGTTTCGTCGAGGCGCGCTCCCGGTGGGTCTCACGTCGTTGCTCGGACGCGACTTTCCGAGCGTCATGTCGAGTCCGTTTGCGTTGACGAATCGAATGCTCGACGCGCTTGATTTCCCGAGCGAATTTCGCGAAATGTACGAACCGTTCCAGCGCTTGATGCATCGCGATTCTGTGAGCGCGTTACCGGATAAGCTTCCTTTCGCGGTGAACATCCTCGAGAAGAAAGACCACTACTTGTTGACTGCTGACCTGCCGGGCTTGAACACGAAGAACGTCAAGGTGAGATTTTTCCTCGGAGCGCCGGCGCGACCGAGACCGCGACCGCGACCGCGACCGCTTCAGAGATTGACAGCCTTCCTCGGGATATACAACAGGTGAGCGTGGACTCTGATAAGCAATTACACATCAAGGCTCTGCGTGAATCTCGACATGAAGAAGAATCTGACGATGCTGGGGTGAAGATTCACGCCTATGAGCGCTCGTTTGGGTCTTACGATCGTAAGTTTCAGCTCCCCGAAAGCGTGGACGCCGACGCCGAGGACGCGGTGCAGGCGAGCATGAAGGATGGGGTGTTGAGCGTGCGCATCAAAAAGACGCCGAGTCCTGAGCCGGAAACTCCCAAGCCTACGGAGCGTCAAATTGAAATCAAGGCGGCGGCGTGAACGCGCTGAGTTGAGAACCTCAAGAACGGAAACCGCGACGCGACGCGCGCGGGATTTCGAATCGATACGCGATGATGATGATTTTTCCTTGTTGTTTTCTTTTTTTTTGTAACCTTACTTACTACTACTGTAAAAATTTTGTCGGCGTCGTCGTCGTTCCAAAATTATTATTACTCATGCATGCATATATTGCATAGTTGATGGATGGCATCGTTCGTAAAACTTATTACTCCCATTCAATCGTCGACGGCGGTTTGCTCGAAATGTCATACACGACGCGATTCACCGCCTTGACTTCATTCGTAATGCGCGAGCTCACCGTCTTCAAAAACTCGTGATCAAACGGATACCAATCTGCCGTCATGCCATCGCTCGACGTCACCGCACGCAACGCCACGACGTGGGAGTGCGATCGCTGGTCGCCTTGCACGCCGACGGATCGCACGGGGAGGAACACGGCGAACGCTTGCCAAATCTTATCATATAACCCGAACTCGCGAATGGTGTTGATGTACACCTCGTCCACCGCACGCAAGACTTCCAACGCGTTGTCCGCGGTGACGTCGCCCAAAATGCGCACGCCTAAGCCGGGACCCGGGAACGGGTGACGCGACAAGAATTGGCGCGGCACATCCATAATCGCCCCGAGCTTGCGCACTTCATCCTTGAACAACATGCGCAACGGCTCGATGAGTTCAAAGCCAAGTTCTTTGGGTAAGCCACCGACGTTGTGGTGACTCTTGATCGTGTGCGAGTGCTTCTGATCGCTCCCAGGCGGCGGGCACGATTCGATGACGTCTGGGTACAACGTGCCTTGCACGAGAAACGTCGGACGCACGCCGGTGCGCTTTTCAATCTCGCTCTTAAAATTCTTAAAGCACTCGATGAACTCGGCGCCGATAATTTTACGCTTCTTCTCGGGATCAGTCACACCCTTCAAAGCCGTGAGCATTTGCGCAGAGTGGTCGACGCAATCCACGGGCAAGTGCAAGTGGTCGCGAAACATATCCATCACGCGTTCTTGCTCTTTAAACCGCAATAAACCGTTGTCGACAAACACGCAGTGGAGTCTGTCGCCGATCGCCTTGTGCACCAACGTCGCGGCGACGGCGGAATCTACGCCTCCAGATAACGCGCAAATCACGTGCGCGTCGGGGCCAACCTTGTTCTTGACAATTTCAATTTGTTCCTCGAGGACGTTCTCCATGCTCCACCCGGCGTCCACGCCGGCGACGTCAAACAAAATTCTACGCAACGTTTCTTGCCCACGCTCGGAGTGCGTCACCTCGGGGTGATACTGCAAACCAAACAAACGCTTTTCGGCGTGCTCGATCGCCACAACGGCGCCAGCTTCGGATTTCGCGACGCACGTGAACCCATCCGGAAGTTTCGTCGCCTCGTCGCCGTGCGACATCCACACCTGTTGCGAGTCACCCTTGTGCACTGATGCACCAAACAACACCGAATCATCCGACTGTACAATGATAGGCATGCGTCCATACTCCGCCTTATTCGCGTTCTCCACCGTGCCCCCTAATCGTTGCACCAACAGTTGCATGCCGTAGCAAATCCCCAGCACCGGGATCGAGCGCTCGGCGACATAGTCAAAAAACCCATCGGGCACGCTCGGCGCGCCCTCCACGTGCACGCTGTTCGGGCCACCGCTCAAGATGATCACCTTTGGGTTCGCTTTGGAGATGCGCTCTAAAGACGCGTCGCCGGGCATGAGAATCGACAGCACGCTCAGCTCGCGAATGCGTCGGGTGATGAGCTGGGTGTATTGCGAGCCATAGTCGAGGACGACCACGGTGTGCGTGTCCTGCGCGTTCTTCGGCGCACCCATCGAAGTGGTGATGATGCGTGCACCCGAGACGGAGTGGTGTGTGTGTGTGTGTGCGTGCGGCGCGGTGGCGGCGGCGGCAGCGGATGTCCTGCGAGACGCGCTGTCGCGCCGCGCGCGCGCGCCGCCGCGAGCACTCCTACGGCGCAATTCAAATAAATGTATACCCGTAACTTTTGCCAGGACATCATTCTGCGACCCGAGGAAATTAGGGTTTTCCCTCCGGTTGTTAAGTACAGCCCTCCTAGCTCAGTTGGCAGAGCGCACGCCTCTTAAGAAAACACGACGGTCGCGGGAGTTCATACTCTCGCCGAGCTATCGAAAGACGATAGCGTGTGGTCATGGGTTCGAGCCCCATGGAGGGTACGATACTTTACCTTTTTTAAGGCTATCATTTTTATTTTTAATTTGTCGACATAAAAAAGTGTATCTACTGGGCACAGGAGATGCTGGGTGTACACCGTGTTCAATACGTCATGTGTGCATATCACGACCGAGGACGCGCGCGGCGTGCTATAATATGGTCGTCGCCTCGTCGGGGGTGCCCAGATTGACCAACCATCCGCACTTTCGCCCGCGCGCCCGCGCGAGACATGGGACACAAGCGCTTCGTCGCTCGATCGAGCACAAAACGACCATCGTTTTCGCGCGCGCGCGGATCCTCGTCGCAGTCGTCCGCGCCCGCGTACACGTACCAAGCCAATCTCTCGGGTGGGCGTGCGTACATC